>TBL_comb47_HYPODRAFT_10000595_pt1 | contig 47949 bp, 41 predicted proteins | sample TroBogypolimnion_40_FD_10682 | JGI IMG/M metagenome (IMG submission 10682)
ATTGATTGATTGATTGATTGATTGATTGATTGATTGATTGATTGATTGATTGATTGATTGATTGATTGATTGATTGATTGATTGATTGATTGATTGATTGATTGATTTAATAATGGCAAATTACATGAACAAATGATAAAATAACATACTAACTAAATATAGAAACTTATATAAACATTTCATCGCTACATTCAATACGACGTATCTGAATTCCATAAACATGACATCAAAAAACAGTTCATATTTAGATTGGTTTTGGGAGGTTCGGCCCCCAAAGGGGATAGTTAATTCCTAATAAATTGTGTTATTATGGAGACATAAAAATATAATTTAATAAGAAATAACAAGTATTATAAGGGTTTCATGAACGGTTATTCAATGCGGATGTTGTCGTATGACAAATGCGACCATGCTATCGGTTTTGGGAAGAATGGATACAGAGTCTGATGTACAACAATCCACGAAGATTATTCATTATTATAATTAATTATTATTACTGTTATTTCGTATAAAATGGCAATGGAATTCATACTAAAGATTTTATCTCCATTTATTATAATAATCTGGGATGAAAAATATTGTATTATTGGTATGCATTATTGTCATGTCGTATATTCTCCTACATCCTGTGGTAAAGTTTTTATCAAATAATAGTTATAATAGTTCAGATATTGAGGGAATGACGGGAACAACTGGAACAACGTCTAATAATCCTTTAGCAACTGCAATTATCCCAGCTTACAATACAACAAGGGGATTGTCCAATATTTACTCTACTCTGCATTACGATTCTCTCAATGGAAATTTGATTGATTTGGCACCCGATCCTAATAATGGAAATATGATTTTGACAATATTTTCTAGAGTACAAGCAAATTCTGCAATGGGAAAAATGTATGATGGGACCGGTTCACAAAATACAAAGGAATCTTTGATTGAAAAAATGTCAAGTGTACAAAATGGATGGTGTTACAATACTGGGATTGGGAATGGTAAGTGTCAAATTGTATATATTGGGTTTGATACTGATACTTATATTCATATTTTTGATTTACACACTCTACAACCCAAGTTATTACTTAGTATATATTTTCAAAACCAGGGTTCAATTGATAATTATTATGATTGGAATCCAATAATACCAGTACCAAATTCTCCATCAATGACAGGAAACAATGATGTGACTAATCAAATGAATGGTACTAATGTAATTGAACCATATTACGATACAACCTCGCAATTATTTCAAATTCAACCTCATCTCAAATACGATACAAATAATGGTAATATCATCATGCAAACCAATTTAACTCCTAAATCAATCAATGTCTATGGAAGAACGGGTAGTGGTACTTTTTCCGTATATGATTTATCAAATAATGCAATGACAAGCCATAATAATAAAACGATTAGTAGTAGTACTGGGAATTTATCAGTCACAGGTGATAGTCCATTTTTGATTGAAGACCATTTAGATGGGAACTTTTATATTTATTGGCCAGTAGGAAATAAAACAATTATTAGTGAATTTACAGCAAAATTGGATTCAACTAGTGGTCAGATTCCATTATCATCATTTTATCTTTTTATTGATAATACAATTTATAATGGAATATCTAGTGCAAATTCACATATAAATACAAATAATAATATTAGTGGCGCCCCATGTTCAGACCCTGATAGTAAATGGTATTGGTATTGGCAAACAGTGGGAGGAGGAGATGAACCTAGTGATTTAATGAGTAATTATATGTTGAAAACTGAATTTGTGCCACCTACTTGTACCGAATGTAATGGAATTGGTGGTAATTGTGTATGCAATGGACCACAAGGTTTATCAAATGGAGCGCAAAATGGAAATGGATGGACTGGCGGTAACGGCAATGGATGGACCGGAACTGGTGGAAATGGAAACGGATGGACTGGTGGAAATGGAAATGGATGGACCGGAACTGGCGATGGAAATGGATATGGCGGATATGGCGGATATGGAATAGATGCTATTGGGAATGGAATAGGTGCTATTGGGAGGAATGGAATAGGTGCTGTTGAAAATGGAATTGGTGCCATTGGGAATGGAATTTACAATGGAATTGAGAATGAAATGGGTGGGAATGGAATAGGTGCTATTGGGAGGAATGGAATAGGTGCTGTTGAAAATGGAATTGGTGCCATTGGGAATGGAATTTACAATGGAATTGAGAATGAAATGGGTGGGAATGGAATCGGGAATGGTCTTGGTAATGGAATTGGTGCTATAGGAAATGGAATCGGGAATGGAATTGGTGCTATAGGAAATGGAATTGGAGATGGAATTGGTGCCATCGGAAGAGGAATTGGGAATGGAATCAATGGTGCCGAAAATGGATGGAATAGATTGACTGCAAATGGTCAACAATATTCACAAACGGATGCTGCTGCATCAATTAACTCACCAATAAGTAATTCAGGATATTCACAAAACACAATGGGGGGTGGTGGTAGAGGTGGTGATGGAGGAGGGGGAGGAGGGGGAGGAGGGGGAGGTGGCGGTGGCGATAGACCCGGTACCGAAAGTTCCCGTGAAAGTGCAGGTTCTGCGCCTGGTACAGGGCAAGGTTCTGGACAAGGTATTGCAGAAAATGGTGCCTACACATTGGACCCATATAGTTACAATGGCCAAATTCCAGGACATGGTCAATTTGCGACAGAACCACTTCCAGTTACTACAGATTTTTCAAGATTTGGCCGTTAATCTACGTTTTTTAGTACATCGTGAATCAATTTTGAATGTTTGACATTTTGTTTTTTGTGGTACAATGTGTAAAACACATTTGGCCTTTTCACCAATTAATGGTTCTGTACATCCAAGTTCTTTACCTTTACCTTTACTTTTATTTTTTATTAAATCTCTCTTTTTTTTGGTACTACTACTACTACATCTTGCTCTGAAATGTTCATATCGTTCTCTTATTTGTTCATATGTCAAATTACTCTTTTTTTTCAACATTGTATTTACAATCTCATGTAAATCATAAATATAACGCGAAAATGTATGACGATTTTGCAGCTTGTCCATTGTCAATGGTAATTTTTTGAAATTCTTTTGTAAATTATCTCTACAATATTTGCACGGTAAAACATGAACTAATGATAAAATATATGCTTTATAATGTAATTTATCTTTATTAGTTGGTTTTATTGGATAATTAAAACTCATTGTATGTAAAAAATGCCATTGTCCTGGTCCCCATATTGTAGTCAACATACCTTGTCCACTATAGAAATCTGATTCTGTATATACAGACGGATCCAGTGGTAGCGGCAAAGGCGGCGCGGGAGGCTTCTTTGTCATATAGAAGAACCTGGCAAATTAAATTAAATTAAATTAAATCAAAATTTAATTTAATGAGTAATTGCTTGTTAGTTTCTTTGTTGGTTTGTTTATTTGCCAGTAAAAAAATCATTACTAGTGTATATATATTATCCCTATAATAAATAAAGAAATAAGAAATGCCGGGAGTTATAGAAGTTGCTTTTAGTTCACTATATCAATATCGTAATCTTATCCTAGGTTTAATTGCATTATTTGTAGTATGTATTGTTGCGTACTTTATGTACACATTGTATATTAAACCATTCTTATTAACAAAAACAAAAGGATATGATGATATTCCAAATCGTACAAAAAATAATACTGAAACTTTAGTAGAAATCTATTTTTTCCATGCAAATTGGTGTCCTCATTGCCGAAAAGTTGTACCTGAATGGGAATCATTCAGTAAACAATATAATGGAAAAGTTGTCAATGGATATACTATTGAATGTATAGATGTAGATTCCACTACAGAAACTCCATTCACTACCGAATTGAATCAAAAATATAATATATCAGGAATTCCAGCTATCAAAATTCAACGCGGTGATGAAGTTATAGATTTTAATGGTAAAGTGAATAGTGATAATTTGACTGCATTTGTAAATGCACTTTAAAAAAAAAACACCGCTTCTATACTTCTCCATGTAATAGTGAACGCCGTTGTTCTGGAAATGAAAAAAGCATATAATGTTGTTCTACCATATTTGTAGAAACATCATTTGTTATAATTTCTTCATGTATAAGATGAACTGGTTCACCATTTAATTTTACAAAAGCATTTAAAATTAATTTTTGTAAAAAATCTACAATATTTTCAACATTTTTAGCTTGAGCTTGACAATGTATACCATAAATTGTTTCAATATCACCACCTGTTCGTTCAAGACATGTTCTTGCTGGATAGTTTTTTAATAAACCACCATCTACATAAATTTCTCCATTTTCAGTAATTTTGGGACAAAATACAATTGGAATACAACATGATCTATAAACAGCATCAATTACTTGTAATTCTGGATGAGTAAGATGTGACATGTCAACACATTCAAATTTATTTAATTCAACACAAAAAAAATGTAATTCAATACCTGTTTTCTTGAAAAAATCTTTGAACGTCACTGTCAAATCTACATCTGCCGCAGCAAATAATGGACGAAATGCTTCTTTAATTAATGAATCATCTAATATACCACATGATGTAAATATTTTACTAAAATCCATATCTTCAATTTTGATTATTTTGTCCCATGGACGATGTACAAAATAATTTTCTAATTCTTCCCATGGTAATTGAAGAGCAACAATGACGGCAACAAAAGTTCCAGCTGATGTTGCCCAAATCGTTTTTAAATTTTCAATTGACCATTTTCCTTCTGCTTCTGCACGATAAACTGTACCACACATTTTTAATATTCCACGAATTCCTCCACCTGATAATACAAGATGATTTATTGTCATTTGATTGATGTAAATACTTTTACATACTTTTCCATGCATCTATTTACGTCTTTTTCATGCGCATCAATAATTTTCTTTTTAGCAAATGATGATGATTAAATGATGCAAAATATTATTATATTTATATTATAATACAACAACGGACAACCAACCAATGTCATGTTTACTCTATGATTATGATGAAGAAGCAGACAATGGAATTGATATAGATGAACTTTATGAAAAAAAACATCAAGATGATTTACGACAATTATCACTTTTCAATAAAATATTAAATCGGACACAAAAGAAAATCCGGGCAACAACGAAAAATATTCGTAATGAGAAATATATTTGGTTTCAAATTCCTGATTATCTTTTTGGTGAACCAATATATTCACATACAGATTGTATAGCATTTGTTGTACATAAATTACAAGAAAATGGTTTTGAAGTTACTACATATGCCCAAAATTGGATTTTTATTACATGGCATCATTGGATTCCTTTTTATGTCCGTGATGAATATAAACGTAAAACAGGAAATACAATGGACGAATTGGGAAATATTAAAATAAAAGAATCTGCAGCGTCGGCGGCATCATCATTGTCAGAGGCTTCTTCTTCTTCTTCATCATTTTCCTCAGCTGGGAAGAAACAATTTGGTCAATTTGATAATAATAATAATGGTACGAATACAATGACTCCAGAAATGATAATGTCTAATAATACACGTTCAACAAAATCATTTAAACCTGGAAATTTCATTTACCGCGACGATTTATTACAAACGATGGAAAAACGATTTTCTTAATATTATAACATTTTTGTTTTAGTAACAAAGAATATTGAGAATATACAAATAATACGAGAATATGAAGAAATATAAAGAAATGTAAAAGAATGTGATATTCAGAAATATTGGTTAATGGTTAATGTGATATTGGTCCATCGGCTATTTGGTTAAATCTATGGTAGCAGATTTTGTTGGACATATTTTGATTATTCCCGAAACACAACCAGGACACTCATGATTTCCAGATTCTACCGCAAATCCAGTAAATCCATCTGTTTCACCCCACCAACATGCTAAACAAATTTTATGAGATGCCATCCAATGTTTTCTAAAACATACCACTGGTCGGAGAAAATCATTTTCAAGTATTACTTCTTTGTAACATTTGCAACATTTATTTTGTAATCCAGACGACGACATTTTTACAATTTTATGGTTTTGTTATATTTATATTTATTTGCACATTGATTGGCAGGTTGAATTATGAGCAATGTGATGTGAATTAGAGTACGTGCGAAACAAAATATTTTTCGGAAACTAAAAACATTTTGAAATAAAGAAAAACATTTTGAAATAAAGAAAAACATTTTGAAATAAAGAAAAACATTTTGAAATAAAGAAAAACATTTTGAAATAAAGAAAAACATCTTGAAATAAAGAAAAACATTTTGAAATAAAATTTATTTTTACTACTGTCGTCGCAAGTAAATAAATTATCTATAAACATACATAAAAAATTGAAACTAATAATGCACCAACATCTATTTCACTCACTTGCTCATAATTATAACCGCCACCATCATCATCAACATAATCACGTTATAACCGCCGCCCCAATATGAATAAAACCCAACGCCGACGAGGTTTACCTAAACGTCAATTATGGTCCATATTTGATGGAGATGGAGATGCTACGACTCAACAACAACATAGTGAAGAACAATATCGTGATACTACAATTGAATGTATTTATGATGCAGGAAAAGAAAAAGATAAATTAGATGGTATATGTACACTTTGTCAATCCATTTTAATTGTTACTGAAGATGGATTTCCAACATGTATAAATTCAAAATGTGGTATTGTATATCACGATATTTTAGATTCATCACCAGAATGGAAATTCTTTAATAATGGTGATGATAAACATGGTGTAGATACAACTCGTTGTGGAAATCCAATTAATCCACTGTTACAAGAATCATCCATGGGATGTAGAATTATTTGTGGTCCTGGTGCATCGTATGAAATGCGTAAAATACGAAGATATACAGATTGGCAATCTATGCCACATCGTGAAAAATCATTATATAATGAATTCCAGTTTATTACAGTAATGGCACAAAATGCTGGTATTCCAAAAATATTTATTGATGAAGCTATGCGTAGTCATAAAGAAATAAGTGGACAAATGATGTTGCGAGGAATTAATCGTGATGGAATAAAAGCCGCATCTATTTACATTGCATGTCGTAAATTAGGACATCCACGTACGGCTCAAGAAATTGCCAATATTTTCAATTTAGATAAAACAAGTGCATCTAGTGGATGTTCAAATGCTGTCAATTTACTTCAATATGTGAATCGTAATAGAAATTGTGGTGGTGGTGGAACAGAATTGTGTATTTCATCACCAAGTAATTTTATACAACGATTTTGTAGTAATTTGAATTTACCATTAATGGCATCTCATTTATGTAATTTTATAGCAACCAAAGTAGAATCTGATCAATTATTACCCGATGATAATACACCTCAATCTGTGGCCGCGGGAATTATTTATTTTGTTGTCAAATTGATGAAATTGGAAATAACAAAGGGTGATATTCGGTTAATATGTAATGTTAGTGAAGTAACTATCAATAAATGTTCCAAGAAAATAGAATCTATTCAAACAAAAGTTGTACCCATTTCAATTCTAAATCAACCAAGTGGTAGTGGTGGTGGTGGTGGTGGTGAAAATGCAGTAATCGCTTGATCAAGTTGCCAAGTAAAGTAAAGTAAGTCGTGGACAATTTAGCTATTCTATTTAGCCATTGATATATCATGTCTCTAATATATGAATGTCTTACCTGAACCCGTATTTATTGTACCTAAACTCGTATTTATTGTACCTAAACTCGTATTTATTGTACCCTATCGTGATCGTGAACAACAACGGCATTTTTTTCTACGACAAATGACTCATGTTTTAGAGGATTATCAACCAGATTCATATAAAATATTCTTTATTCATCAAACATATAAAGGTTTATTTAATCGTGGTGGTATGAAAAATGCTGGATTCAAAGCTGTTTGTGATATTTATCCAAATGATTGGAAAGATATGACATTTGTATTCAATGATGTAGATTGTATGCCATATACCAAAAACTTTTTGAAATATGATACTGAATATGGAAAAATCAAACATTTCTATGGATTTGAAAATACATTGGGTGGAATATTTAGCATAACAGGTCAATCATTTGTAGAATCGGGTGGATTTCCCATGTTTTATGGATATGGATGGGAAGATAATATGATGCAACTTCGTGTATTGGCAAAAGGATTCCAAATTGATAGAAGTCAATTTTATTTATTATATAGTCCAGATATTCTTAGTTTTAGAGATGGATTGATAAGAACTGTAAATAAAACCGAATTTGATTCATATTTAGATCAAACGGATGAAGGTTTGAGTGATATCATAACATTGGATTATGAATTCAAAGATGATTTTATTAATATAAAGAAATTAGATTTCGGAAGAATTGAAAATACAGCAACATCTATTGTTTATGATTTGACAAAAGGTAATGCACCATTTGGAAATCCATTCAAGAAACGAGCTGAAGACGAGAATAATAATAGAAATAATAGAAATAATAGAAATAATATTGGAATTGGATTGTTCAAACAAAACGTTGTTGCGTCAAAATTTGCACAAAAAGGCGGTGCAAAAATGAAAATGATATCATCATAATCACGGCGTTTTTTTTTCGCGGTAACAACATAAACATTTGATTCTTGTTATTTTTTATATCATCCATCATGTCCGTGACCAAACTACCGAAAATACCGAAAACTATTCATCAATTTTGGTTTGGAGATCAAAGTAAAAGACCTACCAAGTTTTTACAGACATGGAAGGATAAACATCCTGATTGGGAATATATATTATGGACCGAAGATGAAATAGCAAAACGTGGTATCATATTTGAATGTAATCGTCAAATTAATGAAATACCAGAAATTAATGGAAAAGCAGATATTATCCGATGGGAAATTTTATATCAATTTGGTGGCGTTGCAATGGATGCTGATTCATATTGTATTACATCATTAAATAATGATATTGATTTATTTTTAAATAATAATGGATGGTCTAGTTTTGAAAATGAAAATGTGAGAAAAGGTTTAGTTGCATGTGGTGCCATGGGATTCCCACCAAAACATCCACTTTTGCGTGATATTATTAATCATATTAAAACATTGGATTTACATCCTAGTATTTGTCAATATAAAGCATGGGTAACAGTAGCAGTCGCATTAATTACACAAATACTAGATACTGGTAAATATTTGGATTTTACTATTTTACCAAGTCATATGTTTCTTCCATATCATTTTACAGGAGTGAAATATGATGGTCATAAAATAGTTTATGCATATCAAGAATGGGGTTCAACAAAACAAAATTATGATCAAATGAATCAAATTGAATTACCGGCGGATTTAGTTGAACCGACTGCACCAACTGAATGGATTTCTATTTTAATTCCAAGTTTTAATGCTGACCCGCGACACGTTCGTGAATGTTTAGATTCAATTAGACAACAAATTGGATATTTTGGAATGGAAATTGTTTGGATAAATGATGGTAGTGATGGTGAACATAGTGAAATATTGGAACAACAACTTGATACATGGAAGAAAAGTACACGTTTTTGTAATCTCGTATATAAACGATTATCAGTAAATTGTGGTATTGGGACAGCTTTAGTAGAAGGTACTGGGTTATGTTCACATGATTTGATTTTTCGTATGGATGCGGATGATGTAATGAAAAGTAATAGAATTACAAAACAATTGGTATTTATGAAAAATAATACGGATTGTATGCTTTGTGGTACAAATATCCAGTTTTTCCAAGATGCTGAATTAATTAATGGTGGAAAATATAAATTAACAGAACAAACAAACCATTCTACGCGATTAACATGGCAAGATTTTCGTCGCAAACCTTCGTCATGGTTTATGAATCATCCAACTCTTTGTTGGCGTAAATCAGCATTGATTGAATTAGGAGGTTATAATCCTGATTTATCAATGATGGAAGATTATGATATTGAAATTAGAACCATGAAAAAATATGGTGCGATTTACAATTTACCCGATGTTTTATTAAATTATCGTTTACATAAAAATCAATTAACACATAATTTGTCGCAGAATACCGCTCTAATTGGAGAAAGAAATACATTGTTGCAAAGTTATCTTAATACATAGAAGATTAGTACTTTATAACACAAAAACATTGATTTGACTATATTTATTAATGAATGATAATAAATATAATATTATACTTATTATACGCCGAATTTCAATAAGTCAGTGATTTATCATTATTATTATGATCATGTGTTTAGATCGTAATATTTAGATTAGAATATTTAGGAAAATAAACCAATAATTTGTTAATATAATTAGTGCGTTCAGAACATTGTATTATCGGGTTTCGTATGATAATACAATTTAGAACAAAATAATTAATAGGCGTTGTAGTTGTAAAAGGATAAAAACGTCTCTGTATAGTAGTATAGCAATGTTTTGTTCTTCTGCGGGTTCATCTTATTCACCCCCTTCGTCGTCTTTTCTCGTACCTCGCGATGATTTTTCATGCGCATCATCGTTTTCAGCATCGTCACCAATCGCATTGACGGTTGCAGGAATGGAAGCAGTAGACCCGAAGAGAGTGATGAGTGAACTTTCGGCAATAGTTGAACATAAACCTCATTTTATAGAACCATTATTAGCAGAAAAAGAACGTCTTTCTATTTTTCCAATCCAATATCCAGATATTTGGGACATGTATTTAAAACAAGTGGATTGTTTTTGGCAACCTGGTGAAATTAATTTGGCAACTGATAAATCAGATTTCCAAACATTGACAAAAGATCAACAATATTTTATTTCTCAAATTCTAGCATTTTTTAGTCAAAGTGATAGTATTGTAATGCAAAATTTAATGGAACGATTTTATCAAGAAATAAAAATCCCGGAAGTACGTGCATTTTGGGGATTTCAATTAGCAATGGAAAATATTCATGGCCATACTTATAGTATGTTGATTACTGATTTAATTACTGATAAAAGTGAACGTGAAAAATTATTAAATGGTATTGAAAATTATCCATGGATTGCAAAAAAAGGAAATTGGGCGCAAAAATGGATTGCAGATAAACGTAGTAATTTTGCATCACGACTTGTAGCATTTTTATGTGTAGAAGGTATATTTTTTTCTGGTGCATTTTGTGCCATTTTTTGGTTGAAATATTATTTACGTGTCATGCCTGGGTTATGTTTTTCTAATATGTTGATTTCACGTGATGAAGCATTACATGCTGAATTTGCGGTTTTAATGTATAGTAAATTACAACGTAAATTAACAAAAAAACGGATTCACGAAATTGTCAAAGAAGCGACGGAATTAGAACATGAATTTATTATTCAAGCATTACCATGTCGTCTTTTAGGTATGAATTGTGATTTAATGAAACAATATATTGAATTTGTTGCTGATAGAATATGTTTACAATTGGGTGCGCCGAAATTATATGGTTCAAAAAATCCATTTGATTTCATGGAATTAATTTCAATTGAAAGTAAAGCGAATTTTTTTGAACGTACAGTGAGTGAATATTCATTGGCAAATACAACAAGAGATGAAAATGTATTTGATTTTGACAACATGGAATTCTAAATGGGGATGCGGGGCAGGGGCGGGCGGCGGATGGCCAATATGTGACCATTTTGCGAACAAACATTGAACAGTTGAAGCCTTGTATTATAAGATGATATCATACGCAATGAATGATATTATATTATTATTTCTTGTTATTGGTTGACTTTACCCAGATATACTCGCTTTCTGTCGGGATTGAACCGACGACCTTGCGGTTAACAGCCGCACGCTCTACCAACTGAGCTAAGAAAGCATATTAAATAAAATAATTATTAGATGAGAGGAAAAATGATTAAATTGGGCGACCGATTGAACTAGTGAATCATTGAATCATTACCAAGAGTTATTTAGAATAATAGACGACGCTTTATATTCTTTTTCGCAAAAAACAAACAAACAAATAATGTAAATAATTTATCAAATAAATGAATAATCATGTTGATAAATTCATGTGAGTCAGTTCCGGTCCCGTAATTTCATTCTAGTATATAAGTCAAACTACCAATTGTGTGAAATGTCTGCAGTTAATAACTATGCATCAGTTTACACCAGTAATATCACGACAAAGGTCCAAAGTACCACATCACCTACAGTAACAACCTATGATTCATCATCTATAACCGCAAGTTTTACACCAGGAATAAACTATGGTGGTGGTGGCCAATCATTGACATACAATATTTTAGCATCTTCTGGTGGAGTTTCATTAAGTGGTGGTCCTACTATCAGTACTTTACCTGGCATTGTAACAGGTCTTTCAGGAAATACAAGTTATACAGTGAATATTTTAACATCTATTGGCGTAAATGGAGCGTTTAGTTTAGCTGCTACTCCTACTACTACTACTTATGTTCAACCAGTATCTTATATATCTAGTGGAAATTATAATCCGAGCGGATTATGGGTAGATAGTAGTAGTATTGGAGTACAATATACTCCTGGAAAGAATACTGGCGTCGCTTTATTTAATGAATATGTATATACTGGAACAGGAACAAATGCGGTATATTTTGGAACTGCAGTTGGAGGTACATCAAGTACATCAACGGCATTAGTCACTGGATTAAGTGGTTGTACTAATTATGTTGTGAATGTCAAAACGACCATCGGAAGTAATGTAGCGATTTCAGGTAATCTTGCAACGACAACGTCGCTCCAACCAGCCTATGGCGTTAGTGGAACATTGAATGATGGTGGATCCATCAACTTTGCATTTAATGCAGGCAATAATTCTGGTACAACAACTTATACTGCATACGCATATGATTCAAGTAATCAGGCTTTATTTTTCATTGCAGGTCCTTCGCCGCTACTTATTACTGGTTTGAGTGGAAATACTCTTTATAATTGTAGTATGACGACGGTTAATGTCAATGGTGGGACTGCATTTTCATCTAATATTGGATTAACTACATCTGCTCAACCACCATATACTCTAACACAGGGAGCAACCGATATTAGTAGTATCCAAGTATCTTTTCAAACCGGAAGCAATTATTCCTCTACTGCCCCTCTGTATACCATCTATACTACCACCGGAATCAGTGTCACTGGTTCATCATCACCTTTAACATTGACTGGCCTTGCAAGTGGAATATCTTACAACATTTACGGTACTGTCACATTGAATGGCGGGGGAGTATCTGCATCTTCATCTTCTGCACTCAATGTTTCAACGACTGTGCAATATTTGCAATGTAGCTATTTTAGATTTAATAGTTATCACAATTTATTTCGTTGTTATAGTAATGATTACCAGGGAAGCCGAATTAGCCCTGATGGAAATAAGGTTATACTCTTTCCACCGGCATTACCTACTTTAATAACAGGTTTTTTGTACTACTCGTCTAACCAATCTTCAACCCCCATCGCGTTTTCATCCACGGGATATTCATATGTTCAGGTATCAATGAATTATAGTGGTACATATACGATTGCAGCGACATCATCTGCTATTTATCCCATCACATGGACAAGCGCATCTCCTGTGATCAACGCGCAGCTCACATTAAATGTAGCCACGACAACCGGCACAATTACAGGTGCAGTAATTAATCCAATGGCAACGGTTTTAGTTTATGCGACGAGCAATAATGGTTTCTACTATGCATACAATAAGACCCTCAGTGCAAGTGTACCGACTTGGTCAACATTTACACAATGTATAGCACCAGTTTGTAGTATAGGAAGCTATACGAATATATCATTGAATCCCTCTGGGCCAATCGCAATCAGCCCATATGGCAGCTATGTTGTTTGGTCAGACACCAACGCCAGTGTCCCTAGTATATATGCGTCGGCTGTTACTAGATTGGCAACTTCCTCGTGGGCGACTGTAAGTCAGATGGGTGCAATCTCATATAGCATCGCAACTGATTTGGTGTTAATAGGAGGCGGACCCACCGGAATACCTACTTCATTGCTATATATAACATCTGTGACTGTTCCTACAGGTTCGCCTCTATCAGCAGGTACAATTTATTGTATACCCTGGTCTGACGGTACAATGACAACTATATACCAATTTAATACGTTTCTCAATCTTGGTCTTTATGCTAGGTTCGTTTCTTATGATTACAATTCACGTATTTATTTTTATGGGAGTTCAGAAGTGTCTTATTTACTTCTAACCGCTTTCGTTTTACCATCGGCTCAATCTAGTTATCAAATAAACGGGGCAGGCGAAGACTTTCTCTATTATCCTTTCAATAATGATATAAACAACTATGGGTCAGGGGGAGCATCAAACCTTAAGCCGTATTATATAACTGGCTTGTCTGTCGGTATTTTACCAGATTCATGGTTATCAACTGATCCAAGTGGCGCTGTGTATAATGTGATAAACGGCGATGCTAATTTTCAAACGATTACTACTGCAGGTACATATGGATCAGTATATTCTAATGGAAATGGTGCACTCGTGGACACCAGTCTCAGTATGTTGATTAATTATACAACTGGGTTCACAGTTGCATTTTGGTTCTACTCTACTTCTGATACCACGGGAATGTTGTTTTCAATAAATAACGGTACCCTTGGATCAGGTTACGATATGAGGATAGCGTGTTTTCTAAACGGGAGGGTCGGAACTGGTACCCAAGTTCTACGGTTTTTCGGTGTACGAGATTCGTCTATATATTGGACCATTGCTGGCGCCTATTCCTTAAATAAATGGTATCATGTAGCGTTTGTATACCAAAGCGATAGTGGCGGTAGTACGACATGTTACTTGAATGGATATCAGTTGACCGTGGCGACTGGGTCCGCTAATACTAATCCCGATAAGAGCGTCTCTTCTCAAATTGTATATTATCCACAATCTAACACTTATACCTACTTGTCGTTTTTCTGTGATGAAAACAATGGAATTCCGATTAGCCCCAAATCATCTGGTTTACGCGGATTTCATTTATATAATACAAAAGCTTTGAGCGCAACACAAATAGCAGACATGTTCAAATACGGTTGGTAGACGTTGTACATCCCGATAATGTATGAAATGATTAATTGGTTTTATGGGTTTAATTGAATGTTCAGATTGAACGTAACCGTTTATGTGAATGAACACTTGGAGTATAATATGATATTAACGTAATGAATGATATTATATTATTCGGCGCATCCGCCTATATTCGCTTTCTGTCGGAATTGCCGATGCTCTACCAACTGAGCTAAGAAAGCATTAAATGAAAGATGAAAGAAATAATGATTGAACTCGGTGAACTACTGAACCACCACCAACACCTAATTAGAATAATACACGACGCTTAGGAACATGTAAATTAATCCTCAAATAAATAAAATAAATAATAAATAAAGTAAATAATAAATAAAATAAATAATAAATAAAATAAATAATAAATGAAATAAATAATAAATAAAATAAATAATAAATAAAATAAATAATAAATAAAATAAATAATAAATAAAATAACTTAATCACAAATCTCAATCACAAATCAATCACGACTCTCAATCACGACTCTCAATCACGAATTAAAATGGCATTTTTACAACGAAACCGTCTAACCAAATCCATATCTACTAAATACAGTTTTGCATTGGAATTATTACGTCATATGACTGACCAAGCCGAAGAACAACAAGTTGAAGTTAGACAATTATTGGGAAATTTAGTAAATGATGCAGGTTCAACCGTTACCGAACAAAATAATTTCTTTAAACAAGTTGAACATGAATTAATGGATGCTAAAAGACGACGTGAAAAGAATGTACGATTAGAAGCAAGACAATCAGCTACCCGTCTCCGTCGTGCAGAAAAACGCCGTGAAAAAAGACTTTTACCTACTTTACCTACTTTTCCTTCATCACCTCCTTTGCCTATATTACCCATTGATGTTCCAAATATGAGTCAATTGACTGATGGAATGGTGGAAAATTACAATTATAACGAATTAATCCATGAATAGATGGATGCATAAATGACTTGATGAATGCATCCATGTATAAATAAATAAATAAATGAAGAAAATTTCATTTTTTCCAATTAGGTTCCATGTTTTTCGGAATCATTGCAGCGTCCAAATTGTTTCCACTATATTCATTGTCCCGCTTACGATTAGGTTCACTTGAACGTTTACTTTTATCATTATTATTAGAATTATCATCACCATCATTATACAATTCCAATACTTTGATAATAACAGGATGTCTTACAACATCATCCATTGTCAAGGTTGATACTGCAATTCCATCTATACCTGACCCGCGGCCACATCCCACCTCACCATCACCATCATCATCACAATTACGCAGACATTCAGGGCTGCCGTTGCTACCACAATCAACTCCGTTACCACAGCAATCAAGTCCACAACAACCGGCATCGTCCTCCCCGCCCCCCCCGCTCTCCTTTTCGTTTCCATTTAATCTATGTAATAAATCAACAAGTCCATTTCTAGAAATATCCGTTTGTTTCACATCTCCTGTAATAATAATCTTTGAACCTTGCCCAATACGTGTCATTACCATCAACATTTGACTTGGTGAACTATTTTGCATTTCATCAGCAATTACAAGGGCATTTTTAAATGTTCGGCCACGCATAAATGCAAGGGGTGCTATTTCAATCTGACCTTCTTTCAACATATTTTGTAAAACTGACATGGGATAATATTCTTGAAAAATATCCATCATTGGACGTGTCCATGGATCCATTTTTGAATTTAAACTACCTGGTAAAAATCCAATTTCTTCTTGTTCTACTGTAACTAAAGGTCTTGTCAATACCATTTTTTTATATGTTCCCAATTTAAATTCAGACATTGCATAATGACATGCCAATGCTGTTTTACCACAACCTGCTGGACCAGTACATGCAATTATACTATTATTTGATTGCATCATATTATCCATATATTTCTTTTGATTTTGTGTTTTTGGAGAAAATTTGGGATAAAGATGATTTTGCTGGCCCCCGCCGCCACCACCATTGTCGCGTTTCATCAATAGATGATGACGATGACGCACCGAAATGGACCGGGTACGTGTAGCGGTGGCAAGAAGGTTGAACAACATGGCACAATGCATAATCATCATCGGTTATGAAACAATATCGTGATTCCTTTAACTTCTATCTTTATAAAAGGATACTTGTTCATTTATTTTTCACGTTGTCATTAACTACAGATGACGTGTCATAATCGCGCAACCAAATTTCTTGTCTTTTTAATGATACTTTTTGCATATTCAATGTGGCTGTTTTTTTGACACCATCATTCTCAATCATTTCCATAATTTCATATTGCAATGATTGAAGTTCTTTTAAACTAGGCATAATTTCATTGACATAAATCTCGGCTGTATCCCGTGTTACATTGTTATTCTCGTGCATAGATTGATATTGATATTCACGGTCATGTTCATGTTGATATGCATGTGCATCTTTGTAAAAAGAAAATGCGGTGCGTATTTGGGTAATGTGAACATTAATTTTATTCTTCAAATATTGTATTCTATCATATTTTTTAGATGATGATATTACTGAATTTTCCAATATTTGTGTAAAAGTATTAAAATATAGACTATATTGGTTATAAAGATGCATTAAACGTTTATATCTTACCAATGCATCTTTTTCATCAATTAATCCAAATAATGTATCCATTTCTAATCTTACAATTTTTTCAGCCACAGTTTCCATTCGTTTTTTATCAGATTCAATTGATTTCTTATATGTAGTCATTTCACCCTTGTGAATTAATAAATCCAATTTACATTTAGTTCCTTCTGCACCACAAATTGCATGATATTTATCCCGAGTTATTGTAAAAATGGTACCTTGACCTGGATGTTTACATACGATACATTTTGCTTTTGCACTTGCATTTGTACTCCCATTTGCATTTTTGGAACTTTTACGACGTTTAGATTCTGCTTTTAAATAAGATTCTTGTAATCTAAAGAAATCATTTACAGCTTTTTTCAATTTCTCATCATTTGTCAACCATTGTTCATTTACAGACCAATGATTTGCCAAGTCATTTAAATTTGGTTCTCTAAATTCGCGCGAATCAGTCATTGTAAACAATTGGCCTCTTTAAACATTCATAGGATATAAAGATGGATTACCGCGTTGATTTTAGCAAACAAGCATGCCCAGCATAATTATTATTGAATAATGAAAACATATTACTAGGTTCACCCGCGAAGCGCCATATAAGAGTTTGTATAAACAATTTAATATTCTTTGTAGAAATTCAATAATAATAAAAATAATAATATGAACATGAACCTAACATGGTCTGACGTGGGGTTGCGCCCCGGACCCCAAAATTATTATTGTATTATGAGGTTCACCCGTGGGCGGGCGGGCGTCTCGGAACGAAGCGAAGCGCCATATAAGAGTCTCTCAATAGAATTTAATATTCTCAATAATAATAAAAATAATAATATGAACATGAACCTAGTATGGTCTAATACGGTCGTATATGGGGCTTCGCCCCGCCCCCGTCAATATATTACTATATTATGCATTTTTTTGAATAATTTCTCGTTTAAGTTTTTCTAAATATAATATCAAATCCATAGCTTCTTGTTTACTATGTTCAATCCAATCAAGTACCTCTAAATCTGTTCTATCCAATGTAGTACCATATTTCTTTAATCCAATATTTGATCTCTCAATAAATTGTGTAATAATTGAATCAACTACAGAATCTGCGGTATACTTATTAATTTCCATATATATATAGATATTCATTCAAGTTCTATCTAGTTTTTGTGGCGCGCCCCTCCGCCCATCTCCACATCTCATTATGTTCCATCTGCCATCCGTCGTATAATTTCATATTCAGAATCTATCAATGGATTAATTGCCTTACTGGTATTGTTCACATTGTTCCTATCTTGTGGTCGTACTGGAAGTTCATCCAATGATGAATATTGTTGAAATCCACGGCGACTTTTTTTCTGTAATTTATCCAATTTTATCATAACATCGTGATGAATTTCCATTTCACGTTGATGTTTTTCATGAATTGTAGGAGAACCTTTGTATCTATTATATAAAAAAACAAAAGTTGCCACACTAAATAGTATAAATATACTAATATTTAATGCTAATGAAAAATGGTTCATTTTATATTCATGACAATGATGTAATGTATTCCATAAATATACTCTAGTATCATTCTCAACTAAATGATTCATTCATATATACAATTGGGATACCCAAAGAACCGCTAAATAACACACAATTCCAAGTAATATTGAACACAACCATATTGGAAGTATTGTCTTGTGTTTATAACCTACTCCAAATTGACGTGGTTGTCCATATTCATTGAACATTATTCCCGGTTTGTAATAGTTTATTATAGCAAATGTGGCAAAAAAAATTAGAATAGCAAATGTAATATTGGAATCATTGCGTTTCATTCAATATTTGTTTATTTGTTTGTTTATTTGTTTTCCTTGTTTGTTTTCCTTGTTTGTTTCACTGTTCAATATATTAGATGGATGAAAAAAATACTATTGAACAATTAATTAATTGGTTGGATTGGATTGGATTGGATTAAATTACAATCCAGCATCATATCTATCGGCCTTGTATAAATGAACATTGCGACTAACACCATATTCTCCCATACGTGCTGATAATTTGAATTTCTCAATTTCTCGGTCTTCAGCTGAAGCCTTGTCAAATTTATCACGCATTTTATTCTTTTCTCGTTCTTTTATTTTTTGGATTTTGCTAAAAGTTGCATTATATGAATGATTTATCATATTCTTATTAGCCAATAAATATTGAATATAATTATTCAACATTGTTCTAATTTTCCTTGGTTTATTACCACCATATTCGTCCCCATCTTCCCCATCTCCTCCATCGCCTCCATCGTCCCCATCACCTCCATCGTCCCCATCACCTCCATCGTCCCCATCACCTCCATCATTGTCCCTGTCATTATCGCCATCGCCATATTCATCATCGTATGCCGCAGGGCATGATTGTACCCATTGCCATATTGTATACAATAATAAAAATTTATATAAACTGCAACGTAATATAGGAGGTGTATGTGACAATTGATATTTACATTGAGATAATATTTTACCGCATATTTTTTGCACACTATATCCATCTTTTGGGAATTTAATAGAACCTCGGAGAGCAACACGTTCATCATATTTTGAATAAATTGCACTTAAATCTGATTCATGATGACTAGTTAAATTCCAATAATCTGGAACAAATGATGAATTATCTGGAACATGAGAATTCAAAAGAGTATTTGATAAAAACTTTATTGCATGTTCATAAAAGTTCATATTTGTTTTTAATAATTCATCCGTTTCCCATTGTTCCAAATTCTGTAAAAATATCGCTTCAGGACGATTACCTAGTTTTTCTTTAGAAGTTTTTGGAAATAGAAATTTCACTATTTTCCTCCATAATTCATCATTCGCATCTGATACTAAATCTTCATCTAAAAGTTTATTGTTGGTTCCAGTTCCTTGATGTTGTTGGCATAAATATTCCAAAACCTGGCCCCAATATGTTGGAATTTGTTCAGGTCTTTTTTCTTGCGGTATCGCTGTATCCGGAGGATCCGATGCCGCAGGAGAATGTAGAATAATAATACGATTTTTGGCATTGATAAGTTTCAGTAACAACATTAAATCATTATGGTCCAATTTAACATGTTTTTGTAGCGTTTCTATTTTTTTAGTAGTTGACATTGTATTATTTATATTTTGTAATCCTTCCAAAATTGATTCGTGATTCCTGAAATAATCATTATATGTACTATTGTAATATCGTACAAACATTTCAAATATAATCCGAATCCGTGTGGTAGTACTATCCCGCCCCCATTCACCCGAGGCACCCCGACCATCTCCATCGTATCCATACTCCCCATACTCTCCATACTCTCCATACTCTCCATCTTCTCTCTCGTCTCTATCTTGACCCGTCCATTGTTGTTTCATTCCTACGATAGATTTACCGATAATCTGTCTTTTTTTAGATAAAGTTATCGCACGACTGACAACTGAATATTCTTGTAAATCTACCGATAATTTCTTCATTTGAATCAATTGTTGTGAAATTGTATTTGTTTTATCATTTTGGATAAAAAAATTCAATGCCCCTCCGCGTTGACCTGGAGATATTGAACAACATGCATTTTCTAAATATGGAACAAATGATGCCGTTTTTAAAATAACATCTTGATTATTAATTATACGATTAATAGTAGCATAAATTGAAAAAGAATAATTTTGTAATTTTCCATTAATAATATCTATAACTTTACCACCATTTTGTCTATCCAGTTTTTGAATTGGATCTATATTAATTATTCCATTTTTAAATGGTAATATTAAAGGGGGTAAAAAGTGAACCCAACGAGTAATGTCTGTACAATGACCGTGACCATGACCATGTCCATGACCCTTGGTCCGATTAATATAATTCGCGGTGGAATGTTTTTGTCTTTGTTCAAGTACTTGATGTACATTTGGGTTGATTAAAATACAATCTTTCAAGACGAGTAGAAAATGTTGTGAAATCAGGGATACACTTGTAATGGACGATGCGTGAATAAAAGCATTCAATGGTTCTTGTTTTCCACCGCTAGCACCAATCAATTTACGAACATTGCGTGCAAAATACTCAATTCCTGCTCTTTCTGAAATCGCGGGATTTAATGGATAACCACCAAATGATTGTGTTTTTTTCAATTTGTCGGTACGATAACATTGAACTGCAATTAATAATAAAACTGCAGCTACAGAAACAATTCCTTTATGTCGTGCTGTTTTCCAATTATCAGGGTCTTCTCTAACTCGTCGTTTTCGTTGATTTTGTTCTATATTACTGAGACAATTTCCAATATTTGTCATGAAAAATGATTCAATTGGTTTTGTAAATACAATTTCCATTCTTTTGCATAAATTCTCACAAATATCGCGTGATTTACTAATTTGAACATCCACATTATTTGCCCGAGATTTTGCCGTCGTCTTTGGCGCTTTGACCCCGTCATTTCCATCGGCCCCATCATTTCCATCATTTCCCCTCTCCTTGGAAAAACCAAATCGGTCAGCGTTTCCATCTCCATCACCATCTCCATCGCCCTCGCCCTGTGCATATTCATCATCATATTCGTCTCGTTCATCATCTTCGTCTTCGTCATCGTCGTCATCTGCATCTTCATCATAATCGCCTCCTCCTCCTCCACCTGGTACGCGACCCCGACCAGTGCCGCCACTTACGCCATCATCATCGTCCGACACCGCGCCCCCTTCATCCCCGTCATCCCCTTCATCTCCTTCTTCTCCAAGATTACCAAGATTTGCATCTTCTGAATCTGCAGCATTACCTTCTTCTACATCAGCATCTCCTTCATCATCATTTTTGATTTGCCAATCATCAAGCAAACTTATTGGACAAATTACATAACCAGTATATTTATCAACAATATTATTCCCATCATCACTTTTTTCACCACAATCTTTGCAAATTTTTTCAATAGCTAATGAAAATCTCCTTCTATCATGAATATATGCAATTGCTAATTTATATAAAGACATTGGTAAAAGTTGAGCATTAGATTCTTTACAATATCGCCAATATGGTTTTTCTTTGGATATTGGTTCTCTAGTAAATCTTTTACCAAATGTGACAATTTTAAAATATTTGGTTGATAAATCCATTAATTCTTCACTCAAAACATGATTTTTTGCATCTTCATATGGTGATGTTGAAATTTTACGGCGTTGTGCAAGTTTTGCCAAATTAAATGCATATCTATCATGACGTCTACCGGCATATTGTCGTCGTTGTTTAAATGTAAATTGTTTGACTAATATTTCAGTTTCAGTATCAAGGTTCAGTTTCATATCATTTTTTGTTACAACTATTCGTTTATCAAATTCTGCAAGGACTTTATTTAAAAGAGCGCGTTGGATTTGTTTCTTTGTGCTTTTCATATCTTGACAAGTTGCATTACGATATGTACAATTAAAACTAGAATTACAAAAAACGGGATTATTATTTAAAAATGAATATTCATCTACAGAAGAATCATGAACCCATTTTTGTTGAAGACGATGATAATAAGCAGTTGCTACCACAAAATCAGCATCACCACCATCATCATCACCATCTCCACCACCGCTTCCCCCGTCCACTGTTACTGCCGCGTATTCACCGTCTTTAACAATTCGTTTCCCTGAAATAATATAACCTGCAACTTCTTTTGCCAATTCTTCACTATATTTGTATTTCATGATTAATTTTTCAACAAGAGCTTGATCAAGAGTAGATTCACTAGGTCCATCATTACCCATTTCTGCCAAAATTGTATATGGAGTAGTATCCAATTCTGAATCACAATAAATTACTTTACCATTATCACGTTCAAGTATTTGTAAATTTGGATATCTTTTTGTTAATTTACGAAGATAACAATCATTTTGATTTAAAAAATCTTGAGTATCCAATGCATTTATAATATTATCAGCGGCTTGTAAATCAATACTTTGTTTACATAATAAATTATAAAATAATTTACCATTATCCGTAGCAAGTATAAGTTGAATTGTTTCAGATAATGATGTTGTTGTAGTATCAATATTGATTATTTTCATCATTTCTTGCCAAATATTTTCATTCATTGTATCTGGACGAAAAAGTAGAGAAATCGGCCCCGTTGATGATGATGATGATGACGCCGATGATTGTGAAAACCCAAAAACGGGCAATTGTTTATCTTTCCAATTTGTAATTCGTTGTTGTTCAATTAAACGGATTTTTTCAATAATATGTTGAATTAATGCACGATTTGTATCAGTAATATCTCGTGAATAAATACCAAACGGTTCCAAAATATTTACAATCCCACGAAATGAATAATGTTTTAATTGTTTTATAAATTTCAATGGATCATTATCCATTATTTGTAATAATTGATGAATAGTACAAAAACTTGATTTATTGATTCCACTAAATTTTGTTAATGCCTCGTTTTGACCAGCTTTTAGTTGAACTGAATTATTGAGATTTTGATTATCAATAATTGTAACATTACGTTTCAAGATTTTCCATTTAGGTAAATATACAGATTCACCGGTTTTTTGTGAAACTGATGTACCTGGTAAATGGAGACGAGAAAAATTAATTAGATCACGTGGCATTGCCAAATAGGATTGAATTTTTATATAATCATTTTTAGTTGCTGGAACACGGTCATACATTTGAACATGTTTACGAATAACATCTTCATTTACTACCATTGCTTGAAGATAACTAAATCCTGTAATAAAACGAGATTGGCCAGTACTTGTAACTGCTTCAATTGGTACTTGGACCATTTGTCCGGCCCCATCGGCACCGTCGCCCCCATCGCCCCCGTCGCCCCCGTCGCCACTGATGCCGTCTAATTGCGAAAAATCTTGTATTTCATTGAGTAGATTTATATATTTATTAGATGGGTCACCATTACGAGTTTCATAATATGCATTTTTATCATTCAAGGGATAATACATTTTTCCTCCTGACCCTGAACCTGATTTCTTGTTTTTTGATTTATATGATTTGACAATTGGCATTATCCATTTAACATCAGATTCCAATGAATTCAAAATGTCTAAAATTGGACAATGATCATCCTTGATTCTTTTTAAACCATTTACATTTCTATTTGGATCAAAAGTAGAATATTCACGACGGAGAATTTTGTAACGTTCAACTACCGTATAAACATCCTTCATTGTACGATTACTTTGATTTGAACGTGGAATTGCTGATAACAATTCTTCCATAAAATCTGTAATTTGACTACTTAATTTATATCTTTCATGACCATCTTCTACTTCACTTTCTTGAATGATTGGATCCAAATCATCACCAAAAATTACATCATCGTCGGGTGAATTGGGTGAATTTTGCAATGAACCTTGTAATGAAGGTGAATTTGGTGTATTGGGTAAAGGAGGCGAATCGGATAAAATGGGCAAAGAACCGGGTAAAGGGTCACCCACAGGAGAAGGAGAATCTGACAAATCCAAATGTTTGGCCAATGTGATATTTTGAAATGGCATATTTTCAGGAATTCCTTGCCAATCAAAATCAATATCAAATGTTCTATCATTCAATTGTACTGTAATACAATCTTCTTCAAGTTTGATAATTCGCGCGGTGAATTTTGCATTGTCTGAGATATGTAATATTATTTCAGTATCAGGTAAGAATCCATTTTGTCTAGCATATCCAGCTTCATCATCAGAAGGTGAACTAAGAATTTCTATTGTAATTTCTTCATTTTCAAAAATGTCAGAACGTAAGAATATAATCTCTACCAATTCGCTTAAAGGTCCCGTACCCGGTCCCGCTCCCATTTCCGGCCGAATTTGTACTAACTTGACAATGGATGGAAATAAAGATTTGATATAAAAAGTTTTGTTATGAACAATAAAGTTGTCACTATTGTCACCACTGATTCCTTGTTTTGGCATTACATCAACCGCTAGATATTCATTATGAATTGCCGTTATTTTTATAATATCTCCCAATTGAACATAATTATCGGGGGAGGCCGCCATATAGAACCCGGAGAAAATGCAATTGTATGTTTGTTTTTACTAGAATTGTTTGTGATATTCGTCACTTAGTCGTGATAGATTTTGTATATATGTCAACAATTTATCAATTTGTTCCTTGTCCAACAATTTAATGGAAGTTCTAATTTCATCAATAATTTTTAATACACCTACTTTGGTAGAACCTGTATACAATAAATCATTTGAATAATCCTTTTCTAAAAAGAAATCATATTTTCCTTCATTGATTTGTGCAGAATACGGTTCAACAATATGTAAATACCATGCCTTTATAATTGTTGTTGGGTTGGCATTTTTAATAAATTGAACCGAAGTCTTGTATCCAATAATATTGTCATTCTCTGGAATAAATAGAATGGAAGTTTCTAGGAATTCAAAAAAATGTGTATTGAATGCTCGTAAATATACAGTTTTTGGTTTCTGTAATAGGTTCATTCGTTAATGTATTAGGTACGTTTATATACTAGGGAGTTTTTATACCACATTTTATTACATTTGACAAGATTATTCTTTTTATTGGAATTATGATATTATTGGAATTATGCGTGTACAATAATTTGATGCGTGTACAAGTATGGATTTTTTGCTACCCATTGCTAGTCATTCTCAAGGTCGTTCCTGCAATATGTTTCAATGGTATGTTATTCCACGCAAGACGCATTTCTTTTAGATAGGATTTGTCGCGATGGTATTCCTGTAAAAATTCCATTACACAATGTAATTTCTCTTTTTGACTTTGATGACGATGAAACGGAGAAACTACAGTATCGGCGAAAACTGGTCCAAATCTGAAAAATAATGATTTTATTACATAATAACAGAAAACTGCACTTTTTTCACAATATCGCGCTGGCCCGGCCGTTGTCACATCATTATAACTTAAATCATAATTTTTCAATATTTTGACCGCTTGCAACATACTAAATTCTTGTTCTTTTTTTATTCTTTTTGTATAATCTCTCCATGTATTACATTGCAAAGCGAAATAAATACATTCAGCCCAATATTCTGTATACGATTCTGATAAATAAAAATGTTTTTGAGGAATACCAGGAAACATTTTTGATAGTAAACAAATGTCTTTTGATGAATATTTTTGTGTACTAAAGTCTAGTCCAAAATTGTGAATAGTTTCATGGATGAAAACTTTGAACCATTCTTCAAGTCGGAAAATATGTATTTCTGTATTTGGATAGAATTCATTGGATGGAGTTGTGAATCCACTATTGACATGTTGTTGACTCAATATTACTCCTGCTGCAGGAAAGATTTTGGGTGAATCTACTAAATTCAAAAAAACTTTTATAAATATTGTTGAGGACATTGTTTTAGATTTCGGCGCAGCAGCATCATCATCATCATCGGCAGCAAAATTTAATAAATTCATGACAAAAATCATTTGTTCAATTGCAATTTTTGTAGATTCCAAATTGAATCCACATACATAAAATGTAACGTTGCGTTGACCAATATTTATAGAAGCTGCACTATATTGTGGATGTGTATTCAACAAATTGGAAACTTCTCTCTTCTTTTCATCGTGCATATAAGAAAAATTGGAACCTCGGACAAATTTAGACATTTGTGTAATGTTTATTCCTTTTCCGGCGGTGTTAGCGGCTGCTGATGCGGCATTCCGGGCAAAAATTGTTTGATTCTCTTTTTGATATTTTTTGATGAATTGATAGACAGTCTTCATTGGCCGCTTAGTCGGTCAGTCAGTCCACTCGCTATACATTGAATGTATATTAACCATTCAAGTGATCATTTATTTTGTTCATGTGCCATAGAATAGAAGAATAAGATGATATAAACAAATGAATAAAAGATTTATATAATGTTATCCAATGAACGATTAGATATTCACCATAATATCAAACGCCAACTTCAAAATTATTATACAAAGAAAAATATTCCCCATATTCTTTTTTATGGTGAAAATGGTTGTGGGAAAAAAACATTGGTAATGGATTTCATAAATTTAATTTATGATGGTGATAAACGAAAAATCAGACAGAATACACTATTCTCAAATTGTAGTTATTCTAAAGGAATTCGTCATATCCGTGAAAATCTCAAGGAATACTCTAGGAGTAATGTGAGTAAAGATGAAAATGTATATTTCAAGAGTATTATTCTTTATAATTTTGAGAATCTATCCATAGATGGTCAATCTGCTCTTCGGCGAGTCATTGAATCATATTCTCATACGACACGTTTTTTTCTTATTTTACAAAGTAAAGAAAAATTGTTGCAACCGATTTTATCAAGATTTGCACCAATATTTGTACCATTACCAATAATTAATGGTTCACCTGTAAATTTGTATCAATATCATTTGAATAAAATGTTTCATGGTGCCGATTATAACTTGCCGCATGTAGATGACGGGGCGGGTGACGGTGGTGGTGGGGGTGACGATGATGGTTCTAATCTTACTACTGCCCCTATTTCACCGATAAAGTTGTTTTTAGAAGATATCAATAAATCGCGCAATACTTCTAGTATAGATTTAGTCATTCTATCCAAGGAAATGGTAGAAAGGTCCGAATCGGCAATTGATTTAATGCGTGCAATAGACAAGGCAAAGAATATTTCCGAATATGAAAAATCTAGAATTCACATGTGTTTCTATAAAATAAAGTCGGAATTTCGGTGTGAATCAATGTTGATTTTATATTTGTTGACTTTTTTATTATTACGTTCTGAAATGGATTTGAAAAATGTATGTTTTATGTAAAATGGATGATTTCAATGTTGTAACATTAAGACAATGTACTAATGAATTATGTAGTCGGATGATGAATATCATATCGCCATTGATTTTAGAAGGAATACGTTCAATTTTTGATGAATCGTGGAAAATGTGTCATCAACAAAAAGAAGAATCTAAATATCTCATGACATTTCAAAATCTATTATCTCGTGTACCAAGATGGAATCAAACTATTATTGATTTGGAAACATCGCGTATTATAGAGAGAAGTGGATGTAATCATTTGGAAGATTTAATTACATGTGTACATATTGTTCAATTAAAATCTTTGACTGCAATTCGTGTCGCAAATAAAATGAAGAAAATTGATATTAGTATTCCAAAAATTAATGATTTTATTCATAAAGTATATATCCATACTGCACGAAAACTATATAGTAATGTCTATTTATTTGAACGAAGTAGTAATGGTACAATTGAAATGCAGAAAAATAATCGTGAAATTGAACTTGTTATTAATCAATGCATTTTAAATGCAATTCGGGATAGTATTCCAATTGAAAATATTCTTCAAGCTTATTTGGCACCCGTTGAAACGGAAGATACTGAACATGGAGATGGCGATGGGGATGGGCAGATTGATGGAAATGGTGGCGGTGGTAGCGGTGCTGGAGACGGCGATAAAGGGAGTGGAAATGAGGGCGGTATAAACGACGGAGGAAATAGCGTTATTGCAGGAAATGGTGGAAATGGCGGCGGAAACGACGGAGGAAATGGTTGTGGAAATGGCGACGGTAATGGCGGCGGCGGCGGCGGAAATGATATAATTAATGAAATTGTCAAACCTTCATTGACATTTGATGATGCAATGGGTTCTCATATCTACGATTCCGAAATAGGACAAATTGGGTCTGGTCCAATCAACTTTTCTGGTGGTGGTGGAAATAATAACAATACTAATTTAGATACATTAATGTTTTTGGATAATGATGTTCCATCAACTGCATTTGATGAGATTGTTGATTTGGATGCACCATCTGGTGGAAATAATGGGGGAGCATCTTCTAATTCATTGGAAAGTCTTTTGAATATTGAAGAATTATAATATTTATTATGAGTGCGGACAACCAAGATATTTTTTTTGTTCATTTTCAGTATAAATGGAGAAAATTATCATCTCTTCAGTGGTTATTGCCGCTGCGTTTTTATTAGTGAAATATGTAGAATTGATGATTGAAAGAAAAAATAAAAAGGAAGGTGAAGATGATGTAGGCGATATTAAAACATCGTTTCGTGATGCAGTATTAGTTATGATTTGTTCAGTATGTGTTTTATTTTTATTGGATAATTGGTGGCCATTATTGAGTAAAACATTGGATGGATTGACAACTGGTGAGATTATGGAGAGTAGTACAATACCTGTTTTTGCTGGTAACCCAGAATTCTAATCATTTTATTTTATTTTATTTTATTTCAAACTCTTATATTATTGTGGTTGAAATGAAATTATGTAAACGGATAAGAATGAGATGAGAATGTTAAATATTGATTGATATGATGTCGCCGGCGTCACAATTGCGACGAACATCATCGGCCTTGTTATAAATAAAGTCTTTAAAGAAATCATGATTGAGGACAATTTCGGGAACATTTTTGGTACAATGTTGTGCGATTTTCTTATACAACTTGAACCCAGGATATCGTTCTTCGCCTGATTTTTTATACATTACATTTGTACCATTATCTTGTTGACACCATTCTTTAATTATATTGATTAATGCTGGTTTACTATGTTTTGTATGATTATTATCAACAACAAAATCATAGACAGAACATGCCAATCGGCATAAATCAAATCCACGATTTGGCATTAATGATGGTTTTGCAGGATTATAAAATGGTGGAAAATTATATTGAGTTGCAGCATCACCAGAAAAATCAAAACTATCACTACAAAATGTTTTGCCTTGAAATGTATAAATGGCTCTTCCAAAATCTATAATTTTATAAATTTTACCAAAAGTTGGAATAAGATAACATTGATTATTAAATTGATATTTTATATACTTTTTAGTAGTTGGTACAAACATTATATTATTTGTATGCAAATCATTATGAGTAAAATCAAATATTTTTTGATAAAGCGCCAATGTCATGACAACTTGAAATAAAGCACTTCGCCATTCATCTTCAGTCAAACTATCCGATGTCATTAATTCATCCAATGTTCCTGTACACATTTCAGTACAAATCATTTGCACTGGAAAATCATAAATTGTCCCAAATACATCTTCTTCGTCTTTATCGTCATCGTCTTCATCTTCATCTTCATCGTCATCTTCATCTTCATCGTCATCTTCATCGTCATCTTCATCTTCATCTTCATCTTCATCTTCATCTTCATCTTCATCTTCGTCTTCGTCTTCGTCTTCGTCTTCTTCACCATCTTCGTCTTCGTCTTCGTCTTCTTCACCATCTTCATCTTCGTCTCCCCTTTTGTTTTTGGATATGGGGGATATGGGGGCCATTTCATAGATAATTTCAATATTTGTATTATTTGTATTATTTGCATTATTACCCCCTTTTCCGCTGATATCAATATCAATGACATCAATATTGATATCAGTACTAATAGCATCATCATTGTCATCATCCAATTTATCAAATTCAATAATAGGTATGGATGATGATGACTGTTGTCGTCGTCCAGTTGGTCCCATTGAAATCAACTTAATTTTTGGTTTATTACCGCGCGATTGACAATTGTTGTCCCCGAAATTGAAATTATTTTCAACTTTGAATAATTTACCCAAATGTTTGTTATAAAATGGCGATTCTTCAAGATATTCAATATCATCTACTAAATTGATTTTAAAATTATTCTGAATTCCTAAGAATGACCCAAAAAATTCTAGACCATGTATGAATCCCAAACGATGTAGTATTTGACTTGTTAAAAATGTAAAGAATCCATCTACATAGGATGTATTATTTGTATCCAATATTTTCGCTAGACAATTTTCTGTTGTTGAACCAAGTTTTGGAAGTGTTTTGGTTCTAACATCTTTCAAATCATATTTTCCAATCATGTATTTTATTGGGTCTAATAATGGAGAATATTTAATGAATATATCACGTGATTTAATCTGTTCATTATTTACTTCTATCACTGTATTTTCAGAACAAATATGATAAGTGGGCGAAAGACAAAATGAATTATATGTTTTTTCATTCAGGTCAAAAAATAAATTGTAAATTGGAATATAATTTTGTGCCAATTGTATTCCCGCTAGATTCTCAAGAAAATCCTTATTTTTGGGTTTGTAATAACCGATACTAACGTTTTCTGCCATTTAGGGGATATACTTAGAGAAATTTAATGTATCGTGTTCCGATAACGCAATCAATCACAAAAATAATAGACTCTTCTAAATACTTCTTGACGAATTGGATGATACATATAGAAAATAAAATATAAGATTTGATTTTAGAATTTAGAAATAAATAAAAAAAATTGATTAACATAACGAAACAAAAGTATTCACAATTCTATCCAATCTAATCCAATCTAATTTAAGAAACCCGAAAAATGAACACATACGAGGAGATACCGCTTATACAATCAAAAGCTGGAAAGTGGGATAATATGGAAAATCAAAAAATGTATATGAATTGGTTGGGAAAACATCTTGGTTTTATTACTATTGACTGCTGGTATAAATTAACGGGAGAGATGGTTCGGAAAAATAAAGGAATTGCTTTGATTAAACGGCATTACAACAATTCAGTCATCCAATTATTGAAAGGTGTGTTTCCTGAACACACGTTTCATGAATGGAAATTCTGCCGTACCTCGGTCGGGTTTTGGCAAGATATAGAAAATCAAAGAGACTATATGGACTGGCTAGGTGATATTCTTAAATATAAAAAGAAAGAAGACTGGTACCAATTTGATAAACATAAAATTATAAACAATTACGGCGCAGGTTTATTTTCAAAATATTATAATGGTTCTCCAATTCAATTACTGAAGGCGGTTTATCCTGAAAGCGAATGGCTACCGTGGAGATTTGATGGCGCACCACATGGGATATGGAATGAAAAATCCAACCAAATAGCGTATATGAATTGGTTGGGTAATATTCTTGGAATTTCACAACCAGATGACTGGTATCGCGTTACGTGTTATGCAATTAGAAAGAATTATGGTGGAACTTTACTTGATACGTATTATAATAGTTCACCAATTCAACTATTGAGGGCAGTTTTTGATGAAATTGAATGGGCTTTAACTGTTAGTCGGAACTCTGATAAATATTGATAGATATTGGTTTATCTCAACTTAATTGTAATATTTAATAAAGTATAACAATTCTTACCAATCTGTCAAAATGACTTAAAGAATAGTGTTGTTATTATCTTGCCTAATAGGCATATTACTATTATTTTATTCTGTACGAGAACCAAGTACATGGTAATGGAGAGCGATGGACTGCTTTCCGATAGTGGTAATTATAATATTAGGTACGTAATGGTACATGATCGTTGTGCATACCTACTGCACTGAAATGGTACCCCGTCTGCGTTCATGGGCGGTAAAAAATCTAAGTAGGCCCATTAGGAATGCGACTCATTCTTAATTTTTCCTGCGGGAATTATTTACCTTATACGAAAAATTATAAGGAATTGATAGGGTTTATAAGGGATTCATGAACGGTTGAGTGGAAAAGTTCATGCGCGTCCATGAATTCTTGGACAGAACCCGAAAACCAAGCAAGGGATATGGAATCCAATCAGAAATGAAACTTTTGGATATCTTTATTCACAAACTATACAATGGATATATCTACATTTACAATTTAGGAATCAGATTGGAACCGGGGTATAATGGCGATTAAACAAATTCAACAAAAGTTTAAACAGTTGAAACGGCTTAAGATTACTGTTTCGTAAAATTTGAATAAGAAGATATATAATGTTATTGTAATTAATGACTTTAGAATTAAAAAAATTTGATATGCGCAGCATTACATTCAAACCCGACGAAAACAAGGGACCAGTCTGTTGTCTAATTGGCAGGAGGGACACAGGTAAGTCTTTCTTGGTGCGAGATTTATTATACCACCATCAAGATATTCCAGTTGGAACAGTAATATCTGGAACAGAAGCTGGAAATGGTTTTTATGCAAAGTTAGTTCCAAAATTATTTGTTCATCATGCATACACTTCAGAAATTATAGATAAAGTTTATAGACGACAGAAGATTGCAGTCAAACAATTTGAAAGAGAACGTGAAAGTGGTAGAAGACAACCGAGTGACCCACGATGTTTTGTTATATTAGACGATTGTCTTTATGATAACAAATGGACTCGTGATAAATTAATGTTGGCACTTTTTTTAAATGGAAGGCATTGGAAGGTTTTTTTGGTAATAACTATGCAGCACCCCTTAGGAATTCCGCCCGCTTTACGTACCAATGTTGATTATGTTTTTATTCTTCGTGAAAATTATATTACCAACCGGAAAAAGATTTATGATAATTATGCATCCATGTTTCCAACATTTGAGAGTTTTTGTAGTGTAATGAATCAGTGTACAGAAAATTTTGAGTGTATAGTAATAAATAACAATACAAAGAGTAACAAATTGGAAGACCAAGTCTTTTGGTATCGTGCAGCCGAACATGGCCCTTTCCGCCTTGGGTCAAAACTGTTTTGGGAATTATCCAAGAATTTGGCCGATGATAGTGATGAAGAAATGTTTGATGCTAGCAAGAAAGGTAAGAACTCGGGGCAATTGACGGTTAAAAAGACTAGTTAGGTGCGACGCGACTTTTCAATATTAAATCTACATTTTGCTTTTAATATTAAAAGGATATAATAATAATAATAATAATAATAATAAGGACAAGCGTGGTGGACACAATAAGATTGAAGTTCTAGTTACGGACGAAGCATTTGAATTATTAAAAAACTCGTATAATTTACGAATTCAAACGATTACAAACATTTCCCCAAATATACAATGCATGAAATATGTACTACCAATTGAAACCCAAACAATGAACTTTATTGAAAATTGTTTGGGCGATTTAACAACAGCGCGGCAAGTTATTTTTGGGAAATATCGCGTTGATTTGTACATTGCAGATTTTGGAGTGGTCGTGGAGTGTGATGAATTTGGGCACCGCGACAGAGATGAAGATTATGAAGAAGAAAGAAGATTATATCTAACACGGGAGTTAGAACTAGAGATTGTAAGATATAATCCCAACGACGAAGATTTTGATATATCTAATGTTATACGAGAGATAAATTGTTTGAGACCACATGAATGAACCGATGGAGACGGATAATCAAATGGAAGATAAATTGAAAGAAGCAGTAAAAAATAAAACAGTATTCAATGATGAATATTATTATTGTTGATGTTCTCCGGAAAATAATCTACCAACTCAATTATCGCTATGCACACAAGTCACCCCCCAAAAGGATATAAAATACTAATTCATATGTATAGTATTACTGACATCACCCGAATAAAAAAGCAAAAAAGAATGAACGGAGATACCATTGTTTTAAAGCTAACAACACATGAACCAAAAGAATCTGGAAAACCCAATGTACCAGATACAATCTTGTATATATTTTATGATAGCGTAGAACAAGTATATTGTTTGAGAGGAAAAAGAATCAATGGAAAGAAATCATCGTTTTCGCCTTTTTCTATGAGAGTGCGTTATCGTGATGCATCTTCATTATACGAATTTGTGAAATTATTGGCCGATGATGACCAATTGGACTTTTCATTGCTGAGATATCATTCATTACCATGTAATGCCGATTCCATTAGTTATTTTTTATTGGCGGATACAGAAACTCACGAAATCATTGGATTTCCTACATATTCATTGACAAGAATTCGGTTCATTGACCATCTTGTTATGATTGCTGATTTATATAATCCATACAGTAGATACACTGGAATTAATGCCGAGATTCATAACGAGGTTGTTGCGCCTGTTGTTATTGCACCTGATATTGTAGATGACGAGGATGCGGCCGAAGAGGAAGAGGAAGAGGAAGAGGAAGAGGAAGACGAGGACGAGGACGAGGACGAGGAAGACGATGAGGATGAGGATGAGGAAGACGATGAGGATGAGGATGAGGATTACATAGACGATGACGATGATGAGGATGATGATGAGGAAGACGACGATGACAGTGAAGATGATGTCCGCTTTTGTTAGATGATTAGATATTACCGTGTAAATAAATTCATATCAATAATTAAGTAAAATTATTGATTAAAAAAAAGACTTCTATATTTTTCCATATCTTTATCGGTAATTTTGCCAGTTTTAAAGAATTTACGATTCCGCTGGTCTTTGAGCATTTTGACAATAAAATAAAGTGAATACATACCACATTCAGTATCCCCTTTTTGATGTTCTTTGATATTTTCATCAATATCCAACGTAATCCCAAGACTTTTGGCTTCTTTTTGTATTCGTGAAGTAATATTCTTGACTTCTTTTGGCATGGATTCACCTGTGCTATTGAAATAAAAAATGAAATTTTCTTTCAAATTAATAAATAAAGATACCCAATGAGAACCTGGTTGATCACTTCTATCTAAATTCAAAATAATACCAATCTTATGTTTACCGTGATTTAAACAATCTTTTATTGATAAATTACAAAGTTTTGTACATACACATTTAGAGGGGGTGGATGATGTGGATGGTGTGGCCGATTTTTCATCAAAATTAATAGGTGATGGTCCAATAAATGTAAAACATTTATATTTTTGTTCATATTGTTTCATAACAATTGAAATATCATGACTTGATAGCCAAGTATTTGGATTACTGTTCCATTCAGTTGGTGCAATTGGTGCAAATGCTTCTTGTAATCGTGGATTATTCTTTGTCCAACATTTTTCAGTTTGACAAACATTCCTTAAATCATTTTTAATAAATTGCCAGATTTGACGCGGTGATTGAGAATGAATGATTTTTTCAGGATGTTTCTGATTCCATTCAGTTTTCAATTGAAGTAACATTTCTGCAGTATAACATGAAAATTTCCCAATTCTTTGTCCATCAACTAATGGGCTACATTGTAATGATTTGAACGCGCGTGGTCTACTTTTCCGTGTTATTCTCTTGGTCATTTAAATTTACTATATACTTTTCTTCTTTACAATGTTTGTTATTCTTTACTTCTTTTCTTCTATATATATTATTATTATTATCAGAAATCAATAATAATATATTGTTGTCAATTGATTACTAATTAAATAGATTATCATTATCATTTGATTCATTGATGCTATTATTAGTACTATGCTGCAAATATTCCAGATATTGCAAAGCTTCATTAAAAAAGGAATCAAATTTCTCTTTCAATTTGTATGAATCTGGCAAATCATCATTAATCAACTCTTGAACCAATTTTATAATTGCGGGGGCATGTTTCTGTTTCTGAATGAGATATTCCCGTGCTTTTTCAACTTGACTTGGTTCTACCAATGATAGATATTTCATATATGTCTGTTTGTTCATCATAGTTTCCAATGTTAATCGTTCCATATCGGTGAATTCTGTCAAATGTATAGATTCCGCAATTTCTTCCGTTTGTTCCATAGATTCTATAGACTTTGTCGGAGAAGTAGAATTTGATGATGTGGACGTGGATGTGGACAGACGTTTGGACCCCGATTTAGATTCATTAATAATAATAGTGGGATATTGACATTGTACACTTTCGCTACTATCTTTGCGACTTAACCGTTTAATCATTGATTACTATTAATATTTGATGAAATTGATGAAATAAATTTGATTCAGATGTTATATATTATTTACGAGTTTTTTCTTCTTTTGTCACGTCATGCGATACTACAATCATATAATGCGATGACCAGTTTTATTCCAAATTCCGCAATTGTGTTCGTGTACAATTGTTGAATGTTTCACGTCCAATATTACCTACATTTGGTCTCCATTGTTCGGCATTATTATGATTATTATTTTCAAAAAATAGATTTGGGAATGGTTGCGGTTCAACTATTGGTGATTGAATTGGTAATGGAACATGATACAATTCACTTGATGATGAAGGTATATAAGTCGCTTGGTCGCTATTTTGCAATGCAAAGACTTGATTTCTTAAAATACTTTCAGTATCAATTGCATTAACAAATCCATCAAATGGGGCTTTACTCCCAACAATTGGAGCAAAGTTTGTAGTAATGTTATATGGAGACAATGGAGATTGCGACGTTAATGGTTGTAATAATTGTTGATTAAATTGATTAAATTCATTAAATTGATCCACTTGGTTCAATTGATTAAATTGGGATTGTATTGAAATGTTTGTAGATGATTGTTTTGTACTTTGTGGAGTTGGTGTAAAATAAGTTTCCATTGGTGAATCAGGAAAACAACGTTCAATCAATCTATTATTAGTAATATCATTCAATAACATCTAGCGGTTGGTATATATATTAGATTTATTTATTTATCCATTTATTTATTTGTGGATGCAAGTAAAAACACTAAAACTCTGAATGTATACCACCATTGTAAATGGGTTAGAGAATTTAATTGATACTTTATTATATGTCGGTGGAATTATTTGACATTGTTATACCCGTCGGTCCAAATGAACTTAATAATTTGTCACGACAAATAGAATTTACACGAAAAAACGTGATTGGATTCCGTCGTATATTTTTAGTATCATATGATCCAAAAATAAATATAGATGGATGTACCACAATAGATGAACGTATTTTTCCATTTAATATAGATGATGTCGCCGCTAATATTAGTAGAACAAAATCTGATAGAAATGGTTGGTATTTACAACAATTATTAAAATTATATGCCGGATTTGTTATTCCTGACATAACAAAACAATATCTAGTTATTGATGCTGATTTATTTTTTCTCCGTCCTTTACATTTTATAAATAACGATGGTAAACCAATATTTACATCCAGTTCTGAGAAACATTTACCTTATTTTGAACATATGAAACGAATACATCCTAGTTTTGATAAAATCAATGAAAAAAGTGGAATATCTCATCATATGATGTTTCATGTAGATTATCTAACTGAAATGATTTCTGCCGCGGAAACTTATCATCAAGAAAAACCATTTTGGCTTATATTTTTGAATTGTATTGAAGAAAAACATTATGAACATTCTGGTGCATCTGAATACGAAATGTATTTCAATTTCATGTGTAAATATTTTCCTGATCATATGGTTGTCCGAGAATTGGATTGGCGAAATATTGCTCATAGAAATATTTCACAAATGGATCAAATTGCAACCACATCTCGTCTTGATTTTGTTAGTTTATGTTGGTACATCTAACATTTTGGAAATTTATTGTTGCCCACTGCCTGTGAAAAAATTGAATATAAACATTTGATTAGGTACATCTATATAGAATAAATTAGAAACCGTTAATTGTTAATCGTTAAACCACAAACAAACCACAAATCAAACCACAAATCAACCTATCAATACTTTCACCATGGTGGTAATTTGTTCCGATTCTTTCAACGATGAAAAATATGAACCATACTTTTCATCGTTTAGTTTCCCATTGAGTCCTTTTCAAAAACATTCAATTAAAGCAATTGTTGATGGGAATCATTCATTAATAACTGCACATACTGGAAGTGGTAAAACTGTTCCAGCTGAATTTGCAATACGTTATTTTACAGAAAGAAATAAAAAAGTAATTTATTTGAGTCCAATAAAAGCATTGTCTAATCAAAAATTCTACGATTTTACCAAGAAATACCCTGATATATCAATCGGACTTTTGACGGGTGATACAAAAATTAATGTATTGGGTCAAGTTCTTGTCATGACGACTGAAATTTTGATGAATCATCTCATATCTTGTACATCCGGCTCAGCGGCGCAATCAGCAGTATCTTCCAATGGTGGATTTGAATTAAATGTGGGAGAAGAAGTTGGGGCCGTCGTATTTGACGAAATTCATTATATTAATGATGAAAATCGTGGCAAGGTTTATGAACAAACATTGATGATATTACCTCTTCATATTCAATTGGTCATGTTGAGTGCAACATTGGAATCTCCAGAACGTTTTGCATCATGGATAGAAACAGGACGACGAGAAGACGGTTCATTTCCAGATCATACGACCGTTCCGGCCCCGACGATTCAAGTTTATCTTTCAGGAACAAATCATCGTGTAGTACCATTGACACATTATAGTTTTATTACAGCAAATGAAGGGTTTTACAAAACCATGTGTAAAGGTAATAAAACATTGGAAAAGGAAATTCGGTTCGCAACAAATAAATTTTCAGTATTACAATCTAGTGGAAACAAATTTGAAGAAAAGGTTTATCATGAAATTAAAAAAGTAACAAAATTAGTCGGTAATATTCCATCACCTCCATCACGTCAACATGTTTTGAATGAATTATGTATTCAATTAGTTCAAGATGAAATGTTACCAGCAATTTGTTTTGTATTTTCTCGTAAAAATACAGAAAATTTTGCCAAGGAAATTACAACAAATTTGTTGGAAGATGATTCAAAAATACCATATATAATGTCAAATGAATGTGATCAAATGTTGAGAAATAGTCTACCAAATTATAAAGAATATTTACAATTACCTGAATATCACCGATTAATTAAATTAATGGAAAAAGGGATTGCATATCATCATTCTGGAATGTTACCGGTTCTTCGTGAAATTGTGGAATTTATGGTTTCTAAAAAGAATATTAAATTATTATTTGCGACGGAAAGTTTTGCAATTGGTCTTGATTGTCCAATTAAAACGACAATTTTCTCTAGTTTGACAAAATTTGATGGTTCATCTAATCGGTATCTTCATGCACATGAATATAGTCAAATGGCAGGACGTGCAGGAAGACGTGGAATGGATATAGTAGGTAATGTAATTCATTGTAATAATTTATATTCAATACCAACAATTACTGAATATCGTCAAATATTGTGTGGTAAACCGCAAAAATTGGAATCCAAATTTCGTATTCATTATGGATTAGTATTAGCAAATGCTGCGGCCAGCACAAACAATAATGATAATAGTAACAGTAGATTTTGTCAAAAATCCATGATTGGACAAGAATTACAGAATGAATTGGAGAACTCTCAAATCCTTTTATCAACTTCAAATATGGAATTGACAGAAAAACGATTATATATGTCAACCATCCAAAAAACACCATTGGATATATGTACAAAATGGCTAGAATTGGATCTAAAGAAGAATAGTGTCGTAAATAAAAAACGGCGTGAAATTGAAAGAGAAATGATTACTATTTCAGACGAGTACAAATCATTACAACATGATTTAATTACAGTAAAACATTATTTAGAGTTGGTAAATAGTAATGTTCAATTACAACAAAGTATACAATATTTGGAAACATTTATCCCAAATCAAATTCTAGCAATCACTACTATTCTAATTAATCATGGGTTTGTAACAAGGAATCATGCCCCATTGAATGAATTTAATGGAGGCGGTGCCGGCACAACAGCAACAACAGAACGTGGACAATGGGCATTAAAATTGGGTGAAATTCATGGACTTGTATGTATTGAATTTTTAGAATCATTGGAATGGTGTATTGATTTTACTATATCAGATATTATTGCAATTCTGGCATGTTTTACCAATGTATCTTCATCATCTCATAATGCTGATGCTGACCCTGCATTATCCTCATCATTGCCTGATAAAGTACTTTTAGCAGCAAAATTATTACAAAAAATGCATTTAGAATGGTCTGATGAAGAAAATCAGCATGGTGTCAATAGTGGATTTGATTATCACAACGCAATTACATTTGATACAATGATATTTGCATATAATTGGTCAAATAGTTGTAATACAGAATTACAATGTAAAGAGTTTATTTCATGTTTACCATTTTCACTGGGTGATTTTGTCAAGGCCATCATGAAAATATGTAATATTGCACGCGAAATATCTTCAATTCTTATTACTAGTGAACAACATTTGGATTTGGCATGTAAATTGTCCAAAGTAGATGCAACTGTTTTGAAACATGTCGTGACAATGCAGAGTTTATACATTTAAGTTCACTTGTGGTGGTAATTTCATTATACTGATTACTGATTATTTTCTTGCAGTTAAATCCCATTTAATCATTTAATCATTTCATTACATCTAATCTACATAGTTTTTTTTTTAATTCATCCACCATCATCCATCATCATCAAGTAAATGATGAACCAAGAAGTGAATTTGCTGCCATGGGACCAAAAGAGGATGCCCCATTATTCTCATATTTTGAACTAGTTGGTCCGTATACTTGACCAAAATCATCACTTGAAGAACCGCCCCCACCACCACCTCCGCCGCCATTATGAATAGGTTTGGTAGGAATCATTGAATCTAAAAGTCCTGAATTTCCTTGTGAACGCCCACCTGTGGTTGATATTGGTGTGGGTGGAAAAATCCCTGATGGATTTGCATCAATAAAATCAGATTGACTAGGTTGATGATTAGATTTGAATGAATTATATGAATTATGAGATTTATGTGATTTTCCGCTACTATTACCATCATTTCTATCATTCCATCCAATCAATTCCAATACACGATCATATAAAATTGCAGATTTCATTCCGATTTTTGTTTGTAGACTAAATACAATGACAAGAAAAGTTAATACAGCATTTGTTAAAATAAATGGTTCATATCTGAACCCACTATATGTTGGAATGAATGTAATTGTACGATGAATTAAAATCATAGAGGTAAAAATTATAATGACTTGTAAAAGAATTTCCGTCACAATTTCCAATGTACTTGCATCCTGGTCAGCATCAGGTATATATTTTTGTAAACTCTTGTTCAATAGAATTACTGGAATAATTGCCATTGCAGAATATTGTACAACATTCATAATTTCACCCTTGCCTTCTTCTGTAGTAGAAAATACATGACCTAAAAACCCCATTCTACCTCCCATTCCTATAGTATGACTTAATAAATCATCTCCAGATTTTTCGTAATCCATTGATTGTATCTATACAAATATACATATAAAACTTTTACACCCAAGTTATCATATCCTATCCAAAAACAATACTACCGTACCGTATACAAAAATGGCTAATGAATCGGACCACGCTTCAGTTCACGAAGAAGAACAGTATTTGGATTTAATTCGTAAAATTGTTCAGACGGGTGGATATAAAGAAACACGAAATGGTACAACATTGTCTATATTTGGACATGGAATGCGTTTTTCATTATCTGATGGAACAATTCCTTTGTTAACGACTAAACAATTAGCATGGAGAACTTGTTTCAGAGAATTAATGTGGTTTATTAGTGGTAATACAGACAATAGAAAATTACAAGCACAAAATGTTCATATTTGGGATGCAAATGCATCACGAGAATTTTTGGATAAGAGAGGATTAATTAATCGTAAAGAAGGTGATCTTGGTCCTATTTATTCACATCAATGGCGACATTTTGGTGCCGAATATATTGATTGTGAAACAGATTATAGTGGTGAAGGAGTTGATCAGTTGGCAACATTAATTTCCAATTTAAAAGATCCTGCACAACGGGATTCACGTAGACTTATACTTTGTTCATGGAATGTTGCCCAAATTGAACAAATGGCACTACCACCTTGTCATTGTATGGCACAATTTCATGTTAGTGGTTGTGGGAAAAAATTATCATGTTCACTTTATCAACGAAGTGGTGATGTTGGATTAGGTGTACCATTTAATATCGCATCATATTCTTTTTTAACTCATATTTTAGCAAATCATTGTGGATTGGAAGCCCATGAATTTATTTTATTTTTAGGGGATGCACATATTTATGCTGAACATTTGACAATATTAACTGAACAAAGTTCCAGAAAACCATTGCCATTCCCCAAAATTAGATTTACATGTAATCATATTCGTATTGAAGATTATAATGAAAATGATGTTGAATTTATTAAACCTTATTATTGTTTAGAAAAACTAGCAATGAAACTTGTTCCATGAATGAATGAATGAATAGTGAAAAAATTGCACTTATTTATTTATTTACCAACTTTCTCTCTACCAACTCTAATGTCGTCCTATACTACCATTAAATTGCGTCTATAAATACAAGTTTGAAATATTCAAACCTTATATAATGAGCGCATCAGCTAGAAGGAAACGGGCCGATATTCCAACATCGTCATCCTCATCATCATCTGTAATTGCAGGGACACAATTTGTAGCTTATGGTCATGGACGAGCGCAAGTCCGACCATCTACCGTTACATCGGTTCAAATACGACAACAGCAGCAGCAGCAACAACAGCAGCAACAACAACAACAACTACAACAACAACTACAACAACAAAAGCAGCAACAACAATCCAAATTGGGTGCCGCTGGATCAGGGGAAGTTCCTAAATTTAGTATACATCAAGTTGTACAAATCACTGATCAGAGATTAACATTGTTGGAAAATAGTATTAAAGGTATAGCGGATATAGCGGGAGCGACGACACAAAAGGATGAGGTAGACGAATTATTTCAAAGATGTGATATGTTGGCAGGTGAGATTGCTAGTTTGAGAGATGTATTTAATCAGACACATGAAATGATTATGAAATCAGTTGAAACTATGTTGGCAAACTTTGTAGAAGAATATCAGGTGGTAGTATCGCCGGAATCATCAGAAACAGTAGGGACTACATTGCCTGTATCAATACCAGAAATATCCAATAATGTAGACATTGAATATATTGAAAGCGTCGGACCAATAAAATTGGCCGAAGAATCAACAAAATCTTTACCATTATCAATCATTTATGATGATGCCGAAGACGGGAATAATAACCGTTAAAGCAGTTTATCCATTGAATCTGTATCTTTTCCAGACCTACAAATTACCATAATTAATACTTCAAATATCTCATCTCGTCACGATCCTTGGCGAACATAACATCTCTGTTATTGTATACATATAGCACCAAAATGAAATACGTTCTCTTATGCGGAGGGCTTGGTAACCGCTGTAATAAGTATTCACTACCAAAACCATTAAATTACATAAGAGGTAAGCATATGATTGAAAGCATAATAGAGAGAATTCCAAGTGATGAAATCTATATAATTTACAATACGTATTTAGAACAATACAATTTTGAAGAAATAATTATCAACTTATTTAAAGAAAAAAAGTTATACTTTTCCAAGATTGATTATTCAACTCGGGGTGCTGTAGAAACCGCATATATTGGTATGAATGGATTTTCGTTTTCAGATAAGAGTGAAAATTTAGTATTCTTAGATAATGATAACATTCACTCTATTTCCGACAATCCGTTACACTATACTTCATATACAACGAGTTTTATCGGTTATGGAAAGGATTATATAAAACAAAACTATTCTTTCATAACGATAGCGAATAACAAAGTCGTCAATATTGAAGAAAAAAAGAAAATTTCAAATACTTATTGTTGTGGAATATATGGATTTCAAAATGTTGATATTTTCAAAAAATACGCAATAACATTGTTAAATCAAGATTTGAAGACAAACGGGGAATTTTATTTTTCGCAAATTTACAAATTGATGATCAAAGATGGACATCCGATAATACCAATATATATTGAAAATACTATTCACATTGGAACATATGATGAAATATTAGCGAATGATGTCCCTCATAAAAAATTACGAGTTTGCTTTGATTTAGATAATACCTTGGTCAGTTATCCAACAATCCCAAATGACTATTCTTCCGTCAAACCAATAGAAAAAATGATCAAACTCCTACAGATATTAAAAATACAGGGTCATGAAATTATTATCCATACAGCCAGACGAATGAAAACACATAATAATAATGTCGGAAAAGTTATAAAGGATGTTGCCTTAGATACATTATTTACGTTGGAAAAATATGGAATTCCTTACGATGAACTAATATTTGGAAAACCACTTGCTGATATTTACATTGATGATAAATCAATTAATCCTTACATTAACAACATTTCTTATTTTGGTATTTTCCATGAGGAAAAAGATTTTTTCCCTAATAAAGTTGAGAATAACAAGTACAACAAAATAAAAAAGACAGGCAATATCATCAAAAAAACTGGACCTCTCAAGTTTTTACGAGGTGAACAGTTTTTTTATCAGAACATTCCATCACATATAAGCAACTTATTTCCAAGATTAATAGATTCTGAACAAAAAAGCGACGACAGTATTGAAATTTCATTAGATTATATTAATGGAATTCCACTTTTTTTCCTTCATAAGAATAAATTGATCACGACGAAACATATAGACGATTTGTTTCAACTATTAGAAAAACTTCATCATGAAGACTTTCCGATAACAATCAAAGAATGTGATGTCCGAAATAATTATTTTGAGAAACTCAAAGTCCGCTTTACAGATAAAAACGATTATGATTTTGACGACTCACAAGAAGTATATGATTCAATTATCAATGATTTACATAAATACTATTCACCTCAAATCGTAGGTATAATTCACGGCGATTTTTGGTTTTCAAATATTATTCTAGAATACAATAATGATTATAAAGTTCTAGATATGAAAGGACATATTAATGATATATTGTCATTGAACGGTGACAGGTATTATGACTACGGCAAGTTTTATCAGAGTATCCTCGGCTATGATTTGATACTAAATAATTGTGAAATAGACAATGAATATATATTCAATCTTCAAAAATATTTTTTGACAAAATGTAGAGAAATCCAGATTGACGTCAAGTATTTAACAGCAGTGACAAAATCATTAATTTTTGGTACACTACATTCCATTCCACACAAAGCACAAAAGGCACGAATATGGTCATTTATCAAAACAATTAAATAAATCATAGTGTAATATACACTCATAGTGTATATTACACGCATTTCAAATCATGAATGATAGAGTCGCCGTTATTTGTACAAAAAATCCAAACCAGATTTTATTAAATACAGTCAATTCGTTAGTGAAATTTTATCCCGAGTTTGACATTTTAATCATAGATAGCGATTCAACACAAACCGATATATATACACAATTACCGTCAAATATAACAGTAGAAATGGCGAAAAATAAAAATTGGGAACACGGCGCATGGCATTATGCTTATCATAAATACAAGGATGTTTATAGTGTGTATATGTTTATTCAAGATGTATTGACACCAAATCAGCGTATCCCTGGATTTGATTCTACCAGTTTTCCAAAGAAAACTTTATATTCATTTCATTACAATTCTGTCCTATATGTCGGAGGTTATCTTGAACATTTTATAGATACATTTAAAGATACTAAATTGCATTTTTTATCAGAAATGTCACGCGATACACATTTTATTGGAACGGCACATAATTCATTCATAATACATAGGGATGATATTAATGAGATTATTTTACAGGTTGATGATGTGTATATTGAGAAACAGATTGCTAAGTGCAAGATAGATTCATGGTTAGGTGAACGAATAGGCGGAATTCTAGCCGACAGAGAAGGACTTAACCGTATTGATATAAGTCCGTATTTTTTAAAAACATCCATGAACCGTGCATAATCTCAAGACTTGTCCTGACTCTGCATTGATATTTCTTATCATCAATGATTATTATTCATTAGTATTTATAATATTATTAAATTATTCTAATTAATATTATAACATCAAAACAATCGTCTGCAACTTGAAATATTCTATTTTAGATATAGCTTTGATTACTCGCGCGCCAAATGCCGTTTATGAAAATATTCAGTTAAGTCAACTCGCACTAAGTGAATTCCGTCTGCCATGATACCAATAGTTCGTTCGTCAGTACAAGCATCCATTTTCGTTTTTCGTATATTTTTCAACGTATAAGCATTTTCTAATTGCAATATATGCGCAATGTTACATTTTGATGTAATAAATGAATTATGAGTCGCTAGAGTATAATAGTCTGAAAAGTTGGGCAAAAAATTCAAATCGGTATCTTTATATACGTCATGCAAACGTTCTTGTTCAGGCATTACGAGAAAACTCAAGCGTTCTCGTAAATGCGCGGAATAAAATATGCTGTCTGAAAAATTGCTTATATGAAAATTGGCTATCCGAGAAATTGGTGTATAGCTATCTTGTATAAACATGTATACATCATAACTGTTGTATTTTGAAAAGGCAATTGAATATGCACCGAGTTCAAAGTTTTTGTTTCCTGAAAATTCAATTTTTACATCACTTGGTACCAATTGAAACCCGCTCATGTCAGTTGAATCACTGTCTATTATGACAATATCAAATTCGGGATAAAAATTCTTAATTCCTGAAATGGTCATACCCAATACGGCAGTTGGGTTCTTTGTAGATACTACGGCAAGTCCCGATTTCATGATGTCTATATATAGACTTACATAACTTCTTTGAACAAAAAGTTAAAGAATCGCGGCTAGTTAGTTATATTCTATTCAATCAATCAATCAATCAATCAATCAATCAATCAATCAATCAATCAATCAATCAATCAATCAATCAATCAATCAATC
>TBL_comb47_HYPODRAFT_10000596_pt1 | contig 47856 bp, 39 predicted proteins | sample TroBogypolimnion_40_FD_10682 | JGI IMG/M metagenome (IMG submission 10682)
TTACGATTGCCAGGTTCGAGGATGCTCCAACGGTTGTGAAACTCCATACTGCGTCAGAGGCAAATCCAGTACCGGCCATGTTTTTTGCACCGGTAGTTATTGTTGCGGCATAAGCCGTATTAGGTATAAGCGGATTTGAAGGGGTGAATGTTGCTGTTTTTGCTGAATAAGCTACATTACCTGCCACAGGGGTTGTTCCTTGCTTTAAGGTAAATGTCGTGGCGTTGATGGTCGATGGATCCATTGCCTCGTTAAATGTAAATGTAACTACTTTATCAGGGGATACATTGACGGCTGCGTTGAGCGGATCGGATGTGGTGCCTGTAGGATATGTATAGGCTGCATCATCTTTTTTACAGCCTGACAGGTATACTACGAGGAACAAGGTCAGTATTGGTAATCCGTTTTTTAACTTCATCTTTTATGATATTAAGTTGTGACTTCATTATCACGAGGCAAAGGTGAGGCCTTTAATTGGGGGGAAAGTTGCAAAACTATTAAGTAAAGTTGCAAAATTCACACATTATAAAGGTATTTTAACACAAGCAAAAGAGGCAGCTACCTAAGTAACCGCCTCTTTGAAGATTATGATGGGTGGTGTAGTTTATGGTTGTGTTACAGCATTCATCTGAAGAGTTACGGCAGTTTGAGCAAGCATTCTTCCGGTGATTGATGCACCTGTCTGTAAATTAATGCCGGTCTGGCTTAAGATGTTTCCTTCGAAATGGCTGGTGGTACCCAGGGTAACTGCACCGGAGGTCTGCCAGAATATATTTTTTGCCTGTGCTCCACCTGCAAGGGTGATTCTAACTGCTGAGCTCATTTTAAGTGTTCCGGCAACCTGGAAGATCCAGACATCGGTAGAACTACCTGAAATTGTTATGTCAGTTGGAATAACCACAGCGCTTGTGAATTTATAAAGACCAGCGGTAAGAGTTTTGCCTCCGATGTTACCTGCGCCCAAATTCAGGAAATTAGGGTTCGAACGTCCTGCAGCATCCGTATAGGCTGTTTGCATGTTGCTGACTGCAGTGGTTAACCTGCTGGCATTAGTTACGCGGCAAGGTAGCGGACCGGCAGCATCAACAGTATAGATGGTTCCGCTAACTTCGGCACATTTTAATAATATAGCAGCACCTGTAATTGGACTCGACCCAATATCGCCAGTAACTGCAGATTTATAAACATCGGTAATTCCGGTTTTAGAGAGAATCTCGAATTCGCCTGCAATGCCAAGATTCACTACTTTTAAGGCACCTGACTGAGGTTTGATAGCGCCTGATTTTAGAGTCATATCAGAAGATAGCATAGATGCAGTTGAAACTGAAGCCATTGAAGGATCGTAAGTACTATCCATGCTTTTACTGCAACCATAGACTAAACCTGCCAATACGATAGCAGCAACCGGAATTATTTTATAAAATTTCATGATTAGATATTAAATGGTGACATCATTGTCACGGTGTAAAGGTGAGGCCTATCCTAATGGGAAAGTTACACAACTCTGTGGAAAGCTTGCAAAATTCACAGGTTATGGGGTTCGGGTTCCAGGTTTAAAGTTTAAAGTTCCAGGTTGCAGGTTTCGGGGTGTGATTTGGGTTATTAAGGTTATTAAGGTTTGGAAGTTGGGGTGTGATTCGAGTTATTAGGGTTTCAGGTTCCAGGTTCCAGGGTGCGGGTTCTTGTATAATTGTATTTGGAGTCAGGTCATTATGAAATAACTAATTTCCCTTTAAATCTGGTGAAGGCATTAATGGTTACATTTCCCCGTTTATCATGGTCTGTTTTAACCACAATTGGTTTATGCGAATTTTCAATATTGCCAAACACATGAATTTCAGGAGACTTTCCGAATCCATGTTCATCAGCCTGTACATCCAGCATATACCAATCATCTGATTTTTTCAACCAATTATCTTCTTCAAATTGAAATGTACATTCAGCAGGCAGGATAACGTAAATAAATGCAGTCAGTTCAGCAAGTATCAAACAGATAAAGCCCGATACAGATGGTAGTACATTCCATTCGGCATTTGGAATTAAAAGAATAATGGCGATTATTAGAAGGCCAATAGAAACTATCTGAAACTTTCTCTTTTTTTTCATCTTGCATATCTTTACAGATCGCTATAAAGTTGCATCGTATAATCACGAAATTTGTTATATAATTTTTGAAATAATTTACATTTTTCTCACATTTTCCTTCCTGGTGATCATGCGTTTGTACGAATTAAAAAAGTGTTGCCCATCAACCCGATGAACAACACTCTTTTAATTCGCTGAATGGAACCCTACTTTACATCCGTTCCATATACCAGTTTAAAGTTTTTTCCATCGTCTTGAATTCAAAGATAGTGTTAATGATTTTTTGAAGGCGCATGAAAGCAGTCTCGCTTTTGACAACATAATCAAATGCCTTATGGTGCATACAATTGATAGCCACATCAATTTTATCCTGCGAGGATAGCATGACTACCGGGATGTCAGGATTGAAAGCTTTTACCTGATCTAATGTATCAATTCCATTGATTGCATCGCGGTCAACGCCGTCGAGATAATAATCCAGAACGATTACATCAGGTTTGCGCGCTAAGTTTTCGATGCAGAGTTCACCGGTTGCATATGTTTCAATTTCAAAATCACCATGTTCCAGAAATTCAATTTCCAATAATTTCAGGAACACCGCATCGTCGTCGACGAGGAATAGTTTTATCTTATCAGTGTTCATTATTTTCTGTTTTTAATCTTGGTATATTCTTCTTTTAATTCTTCACACGCCTGCGAACAGACACTTTCAAGCTGAAGTACCATTTCGGGTATTCCATCTAATTGTAATTGTGTGCTTGCATATTCCTGAACCTTTTTTGCCATGTTTTCGAAATCGGTATGTATGCCCATGATTGAAAAGGAAGGAATCATTTTATGGACTGCCGAATACAAGGTTTTCCAGTCTTGATCGTGCATGCCTTGTTTCATTGCGTCGATTAAAGGCGGAGTCTGAACCAGGTAAAGTGAAATCATTTCCATCATTAATACCGGATTTGATTTCGTACGGTGTATTAAATACTGCAGGTCAGTGCATTTAGACTTTATCGTTTCACTGATTACTTCAACTATTTCTTCTTTGGCAATAACAGTCTTTTTTACTAAGCCTACAATTTTACTATACAGTATTTTTTCGTCGACAGGCTTTGAAACATAATCATTCATACCCACGAACCGGCATTTTTCCAAATCTACGGTGGTAACATCGGCAGTAAGAGCTATAATCGGGATGTTTGAATTCATGGTATGCCTGATGTAATCAGTAGCTTCAAAACCATTCATTTCAGGCATCTGCAAGTCCATCAATATAACATCGTACGAATTGGTTTTTAACTTTTCGATGGCTATTTTGCCGTTGTCGGCTATATCGCGTTCAAATCCAAAATCATCCAACAGCGTCTTCATCAGTAACTGATTGAGAGCAATATCTTCTACCACCAATACTCTGATATCTTTAATGTCAGGATCCAATTCCATCACTCCTAAATCCAATTCAGCATCAGCCTGTGTTTTCGGGAAGCTTAATACAAAACCAAAAGTAGAGCCCACATCAATTTTACTCTTTACACTAATAGTTCCACCCTGCGCTTCTACCAATTGTTTTACAATAGCTAAACCTAATCCTGTTCCTCCATATAACCGGGAAGTTCCACTTGATGCCTGCTGGAAGTTTTCAAATATCTTTTCTATTTTCTCATCCGTTATTCCAATGCCGGTATCTTTTACTGAAAACTCAATGGTAACATGATTTTCATCTTCATTCAATAAACGAACACTGACTACAATTTTTCCCTTATTTGTAAACTTCACAGCATTGCTCATCAGGTTTAGAATAATCTGATGCAAACGCACAGGGTCGCCAACCAATACTTCAGGAATCTTATCATCATATTCTTTAATCAATACGATATTCTTTTCCCTGATTTTTGATTCAAATAAATGAAGCATGGCTGATAACGAAATGGCCATTTTAAAAGGTATCTGCTCAAATATCATTTTACCTGCATCCACCTTAGCAAGATCGAGTATGTCATTGATAAGGACAATCAATGCATCGCCACTTAACTTTATGGCTTGCAAATATTCCTTTTGACGGACTGAAAAATCAGTTTTCAACAATACTTTGGTGAAACCAATAATCGCATTCATAGGAGTGCGAATCTCATGGCTCATGTTCGACAGAAACTGCTGTTTCGATTTCACTGCATTTTCGGCTATCCTGGTGGCCTCTTCTGCTTTAGTTTTTGCTTCCTCCGCAATTCCAACTGCCAATTCGGCAAATACTATTGCTTCGGTTAATTCTCCGGCGATTCTTTTCTGTTCCGTAACATCCCTGGCAACAATTACCACACCCAGTACATTTCCATAGTCATCTTTATAAACCGATCCGTTGAAGAGTACATCGGTCAGTTTGCCATCTTTATGCCGAAGGGTTAATGGAGAATCGGCAACCGATCCGTTGGCAAAAACTTCCAGGTAAACGTCACGTGCCATTTCAGGTTCGGTGAAATAATCGAAGAAATCGGTGCCGGTAAGTTCATCGCGTGTCATCCCTGTAATGTGCACCAATGCCTCATTCATATCAGTTATCTTGCCTTCGGTGCTGATTGTAATCAAAGGGTCAAGGCTGGCCTCGATCAAACTAAGCGAGTATTTCGAGAGTAATTTCTGGGCGGTTACATCCCTGGCAACAATCACCACACCCAATACGTTGTCTTTTTCATCTTTATAAACCGAACCATTGAATAATACGTCGGTCAGCTTTCCGTCCTTGTGCCTGATTGTAAGCGGTGAATCGGCGACCGATCCTTTGGCAAATACTTCCTCATATACTTCGCGTGCCATTTCAGGTTCGGTGAAATAATCAAGGAAGTCGGTCCCTGTAAGTTCATGGCGGGTCATACCGGTAATTCGTGTCAATGCCTCATTCATATCGGTAATCTTTCCAGCAGGACTTATTGTAACCAATGGATCACGACTCGCTTCGATAAGGCTGAGTGAATATTGGGAGGCTAATTTTAAAGACTCACTGATAGCCTCAAGTTCCAGGTTTGCAATTTCCCCCTTCTCCTTTTCACCGATCTGATATACCAGTTCGTTGTCCGAAAGGATTAACTCTTCTGCACGTTTTTCCTTCTCTTCATTCTGGAAAACAAGTTCTTTATCAGCAATGACCAGTTCTGCTGCCCGCTTTTCCTTCTCTTCCGTTTGAAAAACAAGTTCTTTGTCCGCAATGACTAATTCTGCGGCACGTTTCTTTTTCTCACCGGTTTGATATACCAGTTCTTTGTCAGCAATTACCAGTTCCGCTGCACGTTTTTCTTTCTCTTCCGTTTGAAATACCAGCTCTTTATCTGCAATGATCAGTTCTGCCGCACGCTTTTCCTTTTCTTTGTTTTGGAAGACAAGCTCTTTATTAGCAAGGATTAACTCATTTGCACGTTTCTCTTTCTCATCATTCTGAAACGCAAGCTCCTTGTTGGCAATGATCAATTCAGCAGCACGTTTTTCCTTTTCATCATTCTGAAAAGCAAGTTCCTTATTGGCTATGATTAATTCTGCTGCCCGTTTTTCTTTTTCATCGTTTTGAAAGGCAAGTTCCTTGTTGGCAATGATTAATTCTGCTGCACGCTTTTCTTTTTCATTATTTTGAAAGGCAAGTTCCTTGTTGGCCAGGATGAGTTCATCGGCTCTTTTTCCCTTTTCATCGTTCTGGAATGCAAGCTCCTGGTTGGCCAGGATTAATTCTTCCGCACGTTTTTCCTTTTCATCGTTTTGAAATGCAAATTCCTTGTTGGCAATAATCAATTCTGCAGCTCGTTTTTCCTTTTCATCGATTTGAAAAGCAAGTTCCCTATTGGAAATAATTAACTCGGCTTCAGCCTTCTTACGCTTAATCTCAAGATCATATTCGTGAATGGCTCGCTTAATTGCGGGAACCAACCGTACAAGTTTGTCTTTAAGCACATAATCCGTTGCACCATTCAACATTGTATCAATTGCAGCATCTTCCCCAATTTTTCCTGAAACAAAAAGGAATGGTAAATAAGGATATTTTTCTTTAGCAACCTTTAATGCCATATTACCATTGTAGCTGGGAAGATTGTAGTCTGATAAAATGATATCAATGCTTTCTGTTTCCAGAATATTCAGAAAATTCGCTTTGCTGTCAACCAAAAAATATTCGTATTTGATTGCTCCACTATCAAGAGCTGCCAGGATCAATTCCGAATCTTTTGCTGAATCTTCAAGATGAAGTATTTTTATCTTTTTATTCATTGGTGCAGATGATTGTTTTATCTGGTGATCCAGTCTATCTTTAATTAAAGTACTGGCGTATTGAGACTCCTCCGACTTATATCTTTCCATTTTATTCCATTTATAACGCCAACTTACTACTGATAACTTCTAGTTAATATCCCTTGAGCTTCCTACATCTTCAAGCGGGCTGCGTCGTTTATCCTTCAATGCTTTAAAATGTGAAGGCGATAGTCCTGTTACTTTCTTAAACTGATTCGATAAATGTGCTACACTGCTATAATTCATCCTCCACGCAATTTCAGTAATATTTTGCTCACCGTAAATAAGCAACTCTTTAATCCGCTCAATCTTATGAAGGATGATGAATTGTTCGATGGTTGAGCCCTGAACTTCCGAAAATAAATTAGCCAGGTAAGTGTAGTCGTGGTTCAGTTTCTCACTTAAATAATTGGAGAAATTGGTTTTAATGACTTGATCACTGTGATGTACCATTTCAATAATGGTATTCTTTATTTTCTCAATGAGCATCGAACGTTTATCGTCCATTAATTCAAAACCGGACTCCAGTAAGGCAGCTTTTACCAACTCACGCATGGGGGGTGTGATGTTTTCCATAATCTCCACTTCACCCAAATCAACCACCATAAAATGTAGCCCGAGTTTCTTCAATTCCTCTTTCACCGCTAGTTTGCAGCGGTTGCTGACCATGTATTTGATATATAATTTCAAGTGTTTACGCTTTAGTCGGCAGCAAAGATGCATAACTTAAAGCACAAGTGAGTTACACAATTTCTTTTAAAAGTTACACAATTCACACATTTTGAATAGTTTATTAAATGTTATTCAATGTCGTTTAGTTAATACCGTCATTGCGAACGAATTGAAGCAATCTATTGATTTACAGATTGCTTTCCCGATCGCCATCGGGACAGGCAGTTCCTCACAATGACGATTTTAACTAAGATATTTTCTTAACTAAACGACATTGAAATGTTATTGGTCAATTTTTTGGTAATCCTAAAAACCTCAGATCTTATTCTTTATCCTCTTATCCGGGAGGGTATCCCTTGGGTATCCCTTGTCTATATCTGTACTATGATTGATCTATAACTGTACAAAAATTCGTATCTTTGTATAGCTAGAGATCAATCATAGTTTAATCATTGAAAAGGGATACCCAAGGGATACCTAATGGATACCCTCTATAGTATCAACTTAACACAAATGAATCATGGCAAAAATGAAACGAAACATCGGTGATCTGGTCTCAGGACGGATCGGGAACTTGGTATTTTACACGCAGAAGGGAGTGAATTATATGGGTGCGGAAGGGATTTTGATACAGCCTGTTTTCAAGATTCAACACCAGGCTCTTCATTCAGTTCTTCAGCCTCAACTTTGGCAAGTTCTGCCAGATCGGTATAAACTTTAGCAAGAATAATGATCTCCTGGTCGGTTTTTACTTCGGCACTAATAACGGCATTGCTGGCAGTATCATTTGAAGCAACAAGTTCATTCACCTTTATATGAAGCGATGCAGAGAACCTGTTGAATGATTTCTGAATAATAAACATACTCAGAAAAGTAACTCCAAGAATTACATCTCCTATGCAGTAATGGATGTCCTGGGCATAAAACCGCTTGTTGCAAAGCCAGAATATTACGGTACACAGGGCAATTATAAAAGTGATGGAATTACTGAGTATGGCATTTGCCCATGAGGTTAGTTTTTCAAAACCTCTTTCTGTATGATGGTAAAATTCTTTAAATGACATTAAACGGTTTTTCTTTTATCGCGGACAATTATCACCAGACCACCAACGAGTAAAACGATACCAACGACTGGCGACCATTGAACAGGGTGATTCTTTTCCTGGCTGATTTTAATCGTTCCCAGGTTAACTACCTTTTCATTCGTTACAAAGTTGAATCCATTATAAACCATCATGGCTATACCGACAACAACAATCACTATTCCCAATGTTCTTGTATACATGATTTATTTGATAAAAATGTTTTGAGTCAGGAAGGACATTATTTCAACATTGTTGAAATACTCTTCGACCAGTTGTGGTTAAAGAATCCTTCTTCCCTCGATAATACGTAAGATGATGGCAATGATCGCAATAACTAGCAGAACATGAATGATTCCTCCGGCATTGTAACCAACAAATCCAATAAGCCATAGTATAATTAATACAACAGCGACGAGATAAAGTAAATTTCCCATGATAGTTTTTTTAAGTGTAAAACAATAAAACTGATTAATATTTTTAATAATGTTATAGCAAGACCAATAGATTTATCCCATGGATTAATTAAGAGGAAGACTTAAAGCAGAAGAACCAAAAGTAAAACGATAAGTATGCCTGCCCCCACAGAAATATATACACCTCCATGACTACCTTCAATATAATTGGCTTCATCCATTCCTTTTCCTTCGCTTCTGATTGAGCGTATTTCTTTTCTCATTTCTTTCCTTTCAGATGAACCTAAAGAGGAACTGTCCATCGCTTTGATTTCGTTTGACCTTACATCCGCAGTATTTGTTTCTGTTGATTTTACGGTTGCGTCTGAAGTCATACGAATAGGTATGGCATCTGTTCCGGCCTTCAGTGACATTGGAAGAAGCAATAACAGGGAGAATGCAGTTATCAGATAAAAAGTTAACTTTTTCATGTGCATCATCTTTATCCGCGATAAGTTTTTCACTCCACAAAGATGATCACAATCGGATTTAAAGGCATTACACAATTCCGGGGAAATGTTACATCATTCACACATTGCTTAGCATGTTGGATTTCCTGACCCTGAGATTTCTGAAAAAGGTGGGTGTTAATCCTGTGACTTTCTTAAACTGGCTCGACAAATGTGCAACACTGCTATAGTTAAGCCGGTATGATATTTCAGTAATACTGAGTTCATCATCGATTAGCATTTCTTTTACACGTTCAATTTTGTGAATAATAATATAATGCTCAATAGTAGTCCCGGTTATCTCTGAAAAAAGATTTGCGAGGTAAGTATATTCATGATTGAGCTTTTTACTGATGTAATCTGAAAAGTTTATCCTTGGTATTTCCTCGGCAATCAGAACTAATTCAAGGATTGTGTTTTTTATTTTTTCAATCAATATGGCTTTTTGATCATCCATCAGCTCAAGTCCATAATTTAACAATCCGGTTCTCAGCTGGTAACGTTGCTCGTCGGTAATATTCTCCCTGATATCCACTTCACCTAAATTAATAAGTATGAAATGAAGTCCCAGCTTATTCAGCTGATCTCTCACCACCGATTTACACCGGTTACTGACCATGTATTTGATGAAGAGTTTCAATTTACACTTTACTAAAGGTGAATCATTTGTAGTGAAAATGATCAGATTATGAAAATCACAGAATGATACTGTCGCTAAGACACAATTATTCAGTATAATCCACTTTCAATACCAAAGTATAAATATAGAAAAAGAAAAAAGAAAAACCCATTGAAAACAAATGTTTTCAATGGGTTCTATTTATCTTTGGTGAACCCGGTAAGGAAATCGAGAAACGTGGATTAACTCATATAACACATCAAATCCTGAAATTGCGCGGTTTTTTCAAGGATAATTTCGTTAAAAAAACAGAACTTGCTTCAGAAAAGATGCGTTTCCTGCTTGATGGAGCGATTGTTGAAGACCGTATCTTCAATAACTGTTTAATCCCCTTATCCACGTATTACACCCTTTCAGAACACCTGGAATTGCCATGGAATATGGATGATTTATTTTCGATGTCCGTAAAACTTATGATAGAACAAAACAGGGAAACCAAAAAGAATGATGATTTGGGTAATTTCTGGAAAGTCATTCAATTTCTTATTTCCTCGAATTTGCTTTTTGAAGATGGAGATTATAAACTTGTCACTGCAGATAGATTCGAATTGTATTACCAGTCGAAGGCCTTGAAGAGGCAGTGTTCGAAAAGAACGGAGTAAAGTATCTCTCTTTTGAGGTGGCTAAACTGAAACAAGAAGACAAATTCGGCAGAACTCATACTTGTTATTATCAAACTAAAGCTTCATCAACCTTTCCAACTCAGGATGAACAGCCAGCAAAACAAAAGAAAGCAGGCAAAAAGAAGTCAAAGAAACAGGCCGCCGGAGCGAATGAAGACCTTCCCTTCTAGCAGAAACCAAAAGAAAGCCGAAAGGCTTTTTTTTGTGTCGCACGTCATCCAGACGAAAGTCGGGAACTGCTTACTCAAAACTAATCACTTTCAAATTGTATCATTGTTAAATTAAATCACATCTTAAATCATGAAATCAAAATCATAAATCCGCTTTCTTGCGAATCCAAAGTCGTTAACTTAACAGGTTGACGGGAAAATAAAAATGATTAAGTTTGTATCAATAAATATATCCATTATGGCAACAATCACGGTTAAAATAAACACAAGTACTCGAAAGACTAAATATTTAATGGGGCTTATCAGCGAAATTGCGCAGAACGATAAAAATATCGAAATTATAGGGCAGTTACCGAGTCCTTATAACCCTGAATTTGTGCAAGAAATCCAAAAATCACGTGCAAGTAAAGGGAAGGTTATTAAAACCGAAGACTTATGGAAGTAGTATATAAAGACAAAGCCATTGATGATATTAAGTTTTGGAAAAATAGCGGCCAAAAAATAATCCAAAACAAAATATCACGGCTGATTGAAGATATACTACAACATCCAGAAACCGGAATAGGGAAGCCCGAACCATTAAAATATGAACTCAGTGGTTTGTGGTCGCGTGAAATTGATAAAGGAAATAGACTTATTTATGAAGTTATTGGACTGCAACTTCATATTATTTCAATGCGCGGACACTATTCCGACAAATAAAATTTTCAATATTATTTTTTAATGCCCGACGAAGTCGGGAACTGACCATTTCCGCAAAACTGTCTACATAGACTGAACACTAAACACTTTTTATCGCTTCATATTCAGCCAATTCCCGCGAATATCTGCACTACTCATAACCCGTTGCTATTTTTCAGTTGCTTCTCATCCGGAGTCTCCAAGCTCCTTTGCTGGCTAATTGTGTAAACTTCCATCCCTTGTTTTGTAGCAAAATCTTACGCTAAGAAATGGTCTCCATCCTGAACTGCAGAGCAGGTGTACAAAAGGATTTTCCCGGCATATCCTTCCTGAAACAAGTTCAGGACAAGCTTCGCTCACCTGTATTCCAGTTCCTCCTTGTGTATTCCTGATGGTGCCCATCAAAACTGCGCAAATTTTTAACAAAACTATCGTATGAAAACTTACTCTTTAAAATCAGCCGCAAAGAATCAGGAAACTAACACCGTATGGGAATCATTCGTAAATTATCTGGAAACAGTTTACTTCGAGGGTGCAGCAGAAGATCTCGATCAGGAATTGGTCAACTTCGAATATGAAGCTTACAAGAGTTGTTACGGAAATTAACCTTAACAACTTAAAGAATATCAAGAGGCGAAATGCAGATCAATTGATATTCTTGTGGGGAATCCGATTGAACAGTTCAAGGTGAGTAATTTATAAGGAAGTGACCCCGGTAAGATTCGAACCTACAACCTTCTGATCCGTAGTCAGATGCTCTATCCATTAAGCTACGGGGCCATTCTAAAAGCGATGCAAAGATAATACTTGTACGAACAAAAACAACCCATGAAGCAATTTTTTGCTTAATCGTACTTATGCATTTTGTCATCAATACAAACGTCCTGATTATTACGGGTTTGTATTTTCATATTAGTAATCATCTCATCTGCACCGGCAGCATATACAGCTTCATGAATGTCTTTGACAAGATTCATGATCTCATCGTAATAACCTTCTATGACAGTTTCGAAGGGGCAAACCCGGTATACCAGACCTGATTTTTGAATCAGTTCAATTGCCACATCCACCAATTCGTATGTCCCTTTTGTAGCCGACCGGGGTAAAACTTGTACCGCAACATTGATCTTGTTATTCATTTTTATAGTTATTTATCGCTATTCATAAAACGTCTGATTTCAACAACACTCATTCTTTTCACATTGGTTATGATGATATCGTGACGAACAAAATCGCCATATTGATTACACTCGTATATAATGCTATTAAATACACTCTGAATATCCGACTTTACGGGCAAGAGCAAAGTTGAAATAGCAAGATTCTCATCAAATTTAATCTCTTCAACGATGCCTTTATTCTTTTTTACAGCATACTCCAGTTCATTCCTTATCAGTTTTTGTTGTATCGCTGAATAGTTTATGACCTTTTCGTTGCCAATAAATACTACAAAATATCTCAGTTTCTGTTCCTTTCCTCCTAAACCTGTTGAAATATACACTTGCTGTTCATCCATCAACGAGCTCTGCAACACCATGCGGCTTTCCTGTAGTGCCAAAATGCTCCATTCCCGTAGTTCGGGATCGGGATTTTTGGCATACTTCTCAATAGTACGGAAGGCTTCCACTTTATCCTGTGAGGCAAGCAAAACCAGTATATTTTTCTTTTCATCAATAGGAATATGCGGATCAAACAAATCCGTCTGATGTTGCATAATGAGCTCATCTGGAAAAATCTCTTTCAAATCCCTGCCATAGTTGAAATATTCCATCTGAAGCTCAACATCAATCTGTTCCTCAAGAATGCTGAAATTCTCAGGCAAGGAAGAGATCGCTTCCTGAATCTTCTTATATACATTTTCCTCCTCCATACGATTATTCATTATCTGCAAAAGTAAGTGAAACCTGTTTGATTTTTCAAGAAAACCATTTTTTTTAAGCAAATTGGCAAAACTTAAATATCTTTACATCGTTATCCTTATTTGGTTTAAATTAGCATAACACAGAATCTGAACTATTTAGCGTGAGACTCTCGGAAGTAAAGAATAAAGACACTGTAATAATCACCAAGGTTTTAGGGCATGGTTCCTTTCGGAAACGAATCACCGAAATGGGTTTTGTTAAAGGAAAAGAAGTTACAGTAATCAAGAATGCACCATTTAATGGTCCAATCGAATATAAAATTTTGGACTATAACATTACATTGCGCCGAACGGAAGCTAATTTAATTGAAGTTATCAGCCAGGACGAAGCGCCTACCATGGTTACCCAAAACTTTGAAGGCGTTATTGATAATGAAATTCTAAAAGTATCAGCCAAAGAAAAAGAACACACCATAAATATCGCTTTGGTAGGAAACCCGAATTGCGGAAAAACAACCCTATTCAACTTCATTTCAGGCTCAAAAGAACATGTGGGTAACTACAGCGGGGTCACCATTGATTCGAAGAAAGCCACCTTTACACATAAGGAATATAGCTTTAATATTTTCGATTTACCCGGTACTTATTCACTGACAGCATATTCACCTGAGGAGATTTATGTGAGACGATTCATCATGGAGGAAACTCCTGATATCGTAATCAACGTGATTGATGCCTCCAACCTGGAACGAAATCTTTTCCTGACTACTCAATTGATTGATATGGATATCAAAGTGATTATCGCTTTGAATATGTATGATGAATTAGTAAAAAACGAGGTAAAATTCGACCATCTCGGTCTCGGGAAACTAATAGGTATCCCTATCATTCCGATGATCAGTTCAAAGGGCAAGGGCATACCGGAATTAATTGATAAAACTATAGAGGTATATGAGGATCTGGATCCTATCGTGCGTCATATCCATATTAACTATGGAGATGAACTTGAAAAATCGATAGGAATCCTACGAACAAAAATAAAACTGGAAAAGCCTATTACCGACACCATTTCATCCAGATTTTTAGCCATCAAATTGCTTGAACGGGATAAGCAGGCAACAGAATCTCTGGCTTCATATCCAAATTATGAAGAAATAGAAAACACTGCACAACGCGAAGTAAAAAGGATTGAACGATTACACAACGAAGATAGTGAGACGGTTATAACCGATGCCAAATATGGATTTATCGCCGGAGCACTGGAGGAAACCTACAAACAAAGGGAAAAGAATATCATTAAACCTTCTGAAAAGATAGATAATATCCTGACTCATACCTTTTGGGGATTTCCAATATTCATTCTCACGATTTCATTAGCTTTCTATGCGACCTTTAAAATTGGTGGATATCCCATGCATTGGATTGAGAATCTGGTTGCATTTGTAAGTCATATTGCTACAGGGATTATCCCCGATGGCATGCTCAAAGATTTAGTCATTAATGGCATCATTAATGGAACGGGTAGTGTTCTTGTATTCCTGCCAAATATATTGATCCTCTTCTTCTTTATTTCATTTATGGAAGATTCAGGATATATGGCCAGGGCGGCTTTTATCATGGATAAGATCATGCACCGTTTTGGTTTGCATGGGCGGTCATTCATTCCAATGGTTATGGGGTTTGGATGTAATGTACCGGCAATAATGGCAACCCGTACCTTACGGAATCCGGGCGATCGGCTTCTTACCATGCTAATTATTCCTTTCATGTCATGCAGTGCACGATTGCCTGTATATGTACTTTTTATTACTGCTTTTTTCCCACATAATCCAGCTCTGGTATTGAGTGCTATTTATTTTTCGGGAATAGTCATAGCCTTTTTCACTGCCCAGCTTCTTAACCGTACATTTTTCAAAAATAAAGAAACGCCATTTGTACTAGAATTGCCACCTTACAGACTTCCTACCATGAAGAATATCATTATTCATATGTGGGATAAGGCCCGGCAATATCTACGTAAAATTGGCGGAGTAATTCTAATTGGAGTAATTATCATCTGGGCGTTGGGATATTTCCCCAGGGATACTTCATTTGAAAAAAGCAATAAGTCGATACTAATCAACAAGGAGCTGAAGGTGCAAATCAATGAAAGTACCGATTCGCTTAAACTATTGGCAGCCAGCCATAACAGTCAGAGACTCCAGCAAAGTTACCTTGGTCAGTTGGGACAGCTCATACAACCTTTGATGTCACCTCTTGGATTTGACTGGAAAATGAGTATTAGCCTTCTGGCTGGTCTTCCGGCAAAGGAAATTATTGTAAGCACCATGGGAGTTCTATACCAGGTTGATCAAAACAACAAGAATGTAGGATTGAGTCAAAAATTAGCAAATGAAACTTATATTTCAGGAGATAAAGCAGGTCAAAATGTAATTTCTATCCCGGTGGCATTGGCTTTTCTTGCTTTTGTATTAATCTATTTCCCTTGTATTGGTGTTATAGCAACGATAAAGAGTGAGTCTGGAAAATTAAAATGGGCCATATTCACGGTGTTTTATACAACAGGTGTTGCCTGGATCGTTTCGTTTCTTGTATTACACATTTCATCATTCATTTTGATGCAATAAACTTTTAATTTAAAATCATGGTGCAGGAACTTATCGCATATCTCATTATTGCAATTGCTTTTGGCATATTGATATTAAAGACAATGCGTTTTCTCAATCTTGTCGGAAAGAAGGCTGCGGATTCTTCAACCTGTGGAGGATGCGCAACAGGTTGTGCAGCGAAAGAGTTGTATCTTGTAGAAAGGAAAAAATCCAAAAAACAGGACCAGTACAAATTCTATTTATAAATTTTTAAGTGATCTTATTGATTCCTCCGGATTAGCCGATGCAAAAATGAAACTTCCTGCAACTAATATATCGGCACCTGAATCATAAAGTTTTCTGCCCACCTCAAGATTAATTCCACCGTCAACCTCGATTAATGCATTTGAATTTCTTCGGAGAATCAATTCTTTCAAAGCCGCAACTTTGCGGTAAGTATTTTCTATAAACTTCTGTCCCCCAAAACCTGGATTGACCGACATCAGTAATACCATATCCAGATCATCGATTATGTCCTGAAGCAAATCGACCGGAGTGTGCGGATTAAGACATACACTTGCCTTTATACCCAATTCTTTAATCTGCTGAATAGTCCGGTGAAGATGGATGCAGACTTCATAGTGAACGGTTATCACTGAGGCGCCTGCATGATAAAAATCCTGAATATATCTCCCGGGGTTCACAATCATCAGGTGAACATCGAGTGGTTTTTTACTTATTTTATGCACTGCCTGAACAATTGGCAATCCAAATGAAATGTTTGGAACAAAGACGCCATCCATTACATCGCAATGAATAAAGTCTGCTTCACTGCGGTTGATCATTTCGATGTCTTTGCCCAACTGATTAAAATCAGCTGTAAGTATTGAGGGTGCAACTAGTCTCATTTCCTGAAATTTTCCCTCAAAAGTACGATTTTATCCTGTTTGTCTATTCTTTAGACGTGAAAAAAGCTGCATTAAGCAGCTTTAGTTTAAGTTAGAGATATGTTTTCAGTAATTTATTGCGATAACCAATTCTCATTTTTTTGATCGTCTTCTCTTTTATTTGACGAACACGTTCCCTTGTCAGGCCAAACTCATCGCCTATTTCTTCAAGGGTATGCTGACGGTAACCACTTAATCCATAGTAATAACGAATAACGTCAGCTTCCCTGTCGGCCAGGGTGGATAATGTTCTTTCAATTTCCTTACACAGGGAAATATTCATCAGACCATTGTCGGGACTTAACGAATCTTCATTTAATAAAACATCATAAAGATTGTCCCCTTCTCCATCATGAATTGAGGCATCCATCGATATATGATGGGATGACACCTTTAATGCATCTTCAACTACATCTGAAGATGTTTCAAGAAGAACTGCAACCTCGTCAATGGTCGGTTCTCGTTGAAATTCCTGTTCAAGTCTGTTAAAGGTCTTATTTATCCGTGTAATTGATCCAATTTTATTTAAAGGCAATCGAACAATTCTTGATTGTTCTGCCAAAGCCTGAAGAATGGCTTGACGGATCCACCAAACTCCATACGATATAAATTTAAATCCCCGGGTTTCATCGTATCGTTGTGCTGCCTTAATTAAACCAAGATTGCCTTCATTAATCAGGTCAGGCAGGCCAAGTCCCTGGTTCTGATATTGTTTTGCAACAGAAACAACGAACCTCAGATTGGCTGTAATCAGGGCTTCCAGAGCCTCCTTATCTCCTTTCCGAATCCTTTTAGCCAACTCAACTTCTTCATCTGCTGACACTAATTCAACTTTCCCAATCTCGTGCAGGTATTTATCCAGCGATAAGGTCTCCCTGTTTGTAACCTGTTTGGCAATTCTAAGCTGTCTCATTATTTGTTCCTATAAAAATCAATCATCAGTAAATCTTCTCGTGAATATTATACGAATAAAGCATCCGTTATAAACAGAGTTTAGCTATAAAAGTAACTATTAAAGAATAACTTAGATATTTTTTTACATGTATTTATATGAACTATACGATTTTTTACACGAATGGTTCATTTCAGCCAATGAATGGTAATTTTTCTGAATATTAATTTTAAACGCTAAACCCGAAAATCAACTTGCAAATCCCATTGGAAGGAATTCAGATTGATTTTTATGCATTTGCTTTGCTATATTTAAGGATTTTGCTATACTTGCAAAAAAATTCGAACAATTACCGATTATCCAAATCTTCATTTCCACATTTCTTTCATTTAATCATTTGGTCTTTTGGATACTAACAACTCAGTCAAAATTATGTATGATATTATTGAATTAAGCAGAAAATTACTTCCTGACTTAAAAGACATCGCAAAGGAGCTTGATATTAAAAAGGTTGAATCGTATAAGAAACAAGATTTAATCTATAAAATTCTTGATACGCAGGCCATTTTAGCTTCAGAAAAGAAAACCGATGATAAAAAACTGAAATCTCCCAGAGATATAAACATAAGACGCGAAGATAATTCCGTATTAAAATTTTTTAGCCGCAGGAAAGAAGAAAAACCAGCTGAAATTGTTGAAATGAAACCAGTTGAAAATACTGAAGTAGCTCAACCTACTACCGCTTCAGGGCAGGAGCAAAAAAAAGAGGGTAAAAGAGAATACGAGATTAAAAAACGCCCCAGGACCGAACACGTCAAGGCAGGTTCTTCAAACCATAGTCCAAATCCGAATCAAAAACAGAATATAAATCCGAACCAACGAAAGAATCCAATTCTGGATTCAGATAAGATTCAAAGTCCAAAGCAGATTGAGATTCAAAAACAGAATCAGAATCAGAAAGTAAGGCAGGAAATCCTATTTCCTGAAGATTCGATTGAAAATGAGTCTGAAGATAGCATTGAACCAATCCAAATCGAGGAAAGGGAACCAATTGTTGTACTGAAACAAGGGCCAAAAGACGAGACACAGGTTTCTGAAGAAATCAGAACCGATGATTCAGCCGAAAAACGGATTGACAATCAAATTCGGAAGAAACCATTCGAAAATAACCCTAAATGGGAGAATCGGGACAATCAGGGTCCAAAACCCCAAAAGCCACAGCAGAATCAGGAAAAACCCTACGAATTTGATGGAATCATCAGCAATACCGGCGTACTTGAAATCATGGCCGATGGTTATGGATTCCTTCGCTCTTCCGATTTCAATTATCTGAATTCACCCGACGACATTTATGTATCTCAGTCGCAGATCAAACTATTCGGTCTAAAAACCGGGGATACCGTTACGGGTACGATACGCCCTCCAAAAGAAGGCGAAAAATACTTTCCATTGATTAAAGTTATTGAAATCAATGGAAGAACTCCTGATTACATCAGGGACCGCGTACCTTTTGAGCATTTGACGCCTTTATTCCCTAATGAGAAATTTAATCTGACCGGGAATGGTCATGATAACCTTTCAACCCGCATCGTTGACCTCTTTGCCCCTATTGGTAAAGGACAGCGTGGTTTGATCGTAGCTCAGCCAAAAACAGGTAAGACTGTTTTGCTAAAGGAGATTGCCAATGCCATCGCCGCCAATAACCCTGAAGTTTACATGATGGTGCTGCTCATTGATGAGCGTCCTGAAGAAGTAACTGACATGGCCCGCCACGTAAACGCCGAAGTAATCTCTTCAACTTTTGATGAGCCTGCTGAGCGCCACGTTCGCGTTGCCGGTATGGTACTTGAAAAAGCAAAACGGCTGGTAGAATGCGGACATGATGTTGTTATCCTGCTCGACTCGATTACCCGACTTGCCCGTGCCTATAATACCGTTGCACCTGCATCAGGGAAAGTTCTCTCGGGTGGTGTTGATGCCAATGCACTCCACAAACCCAAACGGTTCTTCGGAGCTGCACGTAACATCGAAGAAGGCGGTTCACTAACAATCATTGCAACAGCCCTGATCGATACCGGCTCAAAAATGGACGAAGTGATTTTCGAAGAATTCAAAGGTACGGGTAACATGGAATTACAGCTCGACCGCAAATTGTCGAACAAACGTATCTTCCCTGCTGTTGATATTACTTCATCAAGTACACGTCGCGAAGACTTACTGATGAATAAGAATATGCTCGATAAAACGTATATTCTTCGCAACTTCCTTGGTGATATGAACTCTATTGAAGCAATGGAATTCATTAAAACCAGGATTATGAGAACCGACTCTATTGAAGAGTTCTTGATTTCGATGAACGATCAGTAAAAAGATTACTACAGATATAGAAAAAGAGAGCCCGAGAAGCTCTCTTTTTTATTTTTCAAGATTTGCTATCCTAAGCTACATCGCGGCCAGGCTTCTTTCCATAGACTATTCCCAATTTTTTCCAAAAGGGATACTTCTGTTTTCTTTTGCTTCACAGTTGCTTCTCAGTTGCTTCAGAGTTGCTTCAGTGTCATACAAGTGTCATACCAATGTCATACCAATGTCTTTACAAATTCGATACAAATTCGATACAAATTCGATACAAATTCGAAATGCTACGAATTTGTATCGAATTTATTACGTATTTGTTTCGAATTTGTTTCGAATTTGTAAAGACAGTGGTATGACATTGGTATGACAATGGTATGACACTGAAGCAACTCTGAAGCAACTGTGGTATGACGAAAGTAATAAATAATCAGTAGCCAAAAGACTGATATAACCAATGGGTTAGCTTAATCCAAGTTTAAAGTTGAAGCTCGTAGAAGGTTGAACAGCTTCAGCGCTGATATACTTTTTCAGGATTCGCTTCACAATATTGGCAGTCATCAATTCACCCGTATAGTCAATCAGGAAGCGGTTAAAACCATTTTTCTCCAACTGATTCCGGTAATGAAGCAAGGCGACTGGAATTACAGGATATACAATAGTAATTCCATCTTTTACCGTTTTCCGGTATTTTTTGTTATTCTCATCCGCAAATAACTTGTTCTCAGCATTGACCTTTACCGGCATTCTGGAATAGAATAATTCAGGATAAAAATAAATGGGCACGATTCCCATCTTGTTACTCATCGACAACAAATTATCCAGATCATTTTCAAAGGGATACATGAATTCAGTTACTTTTTCATCCTGAAGCATACGGGCCGAGGCATCATTCAGAACATATACATTTTCATTGCAGCTGAACTTTGCACCAGATGGCAATAGAGTTTTCTGAGAGAGGTGACTGATGAAAAAATGGGTATAACCAGCAGCAAAAAGTTTAGCAATAAGGATTCGGTAGTAATCCAGTTGATTCTCTGAAATGAATTTAGGGAGTTCTATGCGTATTTTCTGCCTATTCTGCTGATAAATAGGTGCCTGGACATCCAGTTTATCCCAGTCTGACCGTTTATACGAAAGAATTATTGCATCGTAATCCTCAAACCTTAGTTTGTTCAGCCATTCCGGGCTATCGATACGAACCAGTAACAGGGGCTTTTGTGACTTATTTGCCTCAATCTGAAGACTTCTCCTGATTTCAAGCTTTTTAGCCGGTTGTTTTTTTAGTTCCTGAAGGGTATTGATATTTCCAAGTCGGGATGAGAACGATTGAGTTTTTACACGTACAAGCAACACCTCATCTCCCTTACTGATCTGTTGGCTCAAATCGGTAGGAATTTGATAAGTGTTTCCGTTTTGGGCGAAGTTTTCGACTTTTACATACAACTGCTCGTCATCATTTTTCTTACGTATCCGTAGGCGGTATCCCTGGCTTAATTCAACACTGCTTTCAAACGAAACGGATAAGCGGTCCACAGCGTATATTTGTCCAATCCTGACGCCAACAGAGGCATCATCCGTAATTCCATCGCTGACATGACCTCCAAGAAACCAGGAAGTTTTTTCGCGTCCCATATCCATTTCAAGCATCTTAACAGCTTCATCTGTATTTTGCGGATCATCAAGCACCATCCGGTAGGCTTTGCATACCTGGAAAACATAGTCAGCTGATTTCATCCGTCCTTCAATTTTCAACGAATGAACACCCAATTCAATTAATCTCTGCAGGTTTTCAATCTGCTGATTATCTTTCAGACTAAAAAGGGTATGCTGCTGGTCCCCCTCATGATAAATCCGACGACAACTCTGTTTGCAAATTCCACGGTTAGCCCCCTGCCCTCCTGCATAACTACTGAACAGGCACATTCCCGAGAAAGAGTAACATAAGGCTCCATGCACAAACACCTCAAGATCAGCTTTACTGTGTTTAGTAATCAATTCCAGTTCAGGCATAGTTAATTCCCTTGCCAGAACTGTTCTGATTATCCCTTTTGACGCACCATAATTGACTCCTGCCGAATTGTGGTTGCCCATTTGGGTACTTGCATGCAGGACCAATCCGGCAAAGAATTTATGTGCAATATAATATACCCCCCAATCCTGGATAATAATTCCATCGACCTTCAGTGAATCAAGAAATGTCAGCACATCGATCAGTTGATCGATTTCCTTGTTTTTGATCAGGATATTGAGGGTGATATAGACTTTGATCTTTTTTTCATGAGCCTTCTGAACGGCAAGCTGAAGCAGTGGTTTGGTGAAATTGCTGGCACGGCCGCGGGCATTAAATTCCTGAAGACCCATATAAACGGCATCGGCTCCGCCGTTTAAGGCAGCGTAAAAGGATTCCACATTTCCGACAGGAGCTAACAATTCGGGTTTTCGACTGACCATCAGGATTTATTTTATGCTGCAAAAGTAAAAAAGTTTTGGCTCTATAAAGTTTTGGGTGGGTAAAGGTAATAAACATAGAAATAAAAAGTCCCGGGATTTACCGGGATTAAAATCTTACTTTTTTTAATTCAACCTTAGTAACACGGTAATGACCCCCAAAGCCCAATCTTATTTATCTTATAATTGGCCTCTATTTTCATAAGATAAATAAGATTTAGGTTGTAGTGGTTGATCAAATTACTAAGATCTGATAAAAAAAGTAAGATTCTTTCAAAAAAAATAACCTTATCAATCCTATATCCAAGGAAAAAGAAAGTTACCCACCCAAAACGTTATAGTTATAGAGCCAAAGTATTCACTGTTTTAAGTTTGTCTGCTGAAAGGATCAGAAGCGGACTATTCATCGATAAAATTAACATTTTGATGCATAGATTACAACGAACCCTTATTTTTAATAAATATAAATTACACTTTCAAAACAAATTTGTCATCTGAAGATTGCAATTCATAAACTGAAAAGACTATTTTTGTTGCATAAAATTCTGTTGATGCAAAATTTGGTCAATATTCACAATACCTTACTTGAACAATCCAGGAAAACCATCCGGAGAGAACTCATGGATGAGATTAACTGGGATGACCGGCTCATCGGGATCAAAGGATTCCGCGGTGTCGGCAAAACTACCTTCCTTATTGATATCATTAACGAGAAGTTCTCAAACGATAAATCCTGCCTTTACGTAAACCTGAATAACTTTTACTTCACGAAACGGAAGATCATTTCGTTCGCTGATGAATTTTATAAGACCGGTGGGAAGACACTCATTCTGGATCAAATACACAAGTATCCTGATTGGGCTAGCGAATTGAAAGGATGTTATACTAATTTCCCTGATTTAAGAATAATATTCTCTGCCTCTCCTGTTCTAAGGGTTTTGGAAGAAAATAATGAGCTGAAGGAAATTGCCAAGATCTATCATCTGGAAGGTCTTTCTTTCCGTGAATACCTGAATTATCAATCGAACCAGAATTTCAAACGATATTCGCTACAAGAGATACTGACCAATCATATTAACATCGCACAGGAAATTGTACAGGATGTCAAACCTCTGGCCTTCTTTAATGATTACTTGAAAGATGGATTTTATCCGTATTTTTTGGACAATAAAAGTTATTACTGCGAAACGCTGTTAAGACACATTAATCTTGCACTTGAAATTGATGTGACCTATCTTAATCAAATTGATTTACAGTATCTTCCGAAACTACGAAAACTATTACAGATCATTGCAAGCCAATCGCCTTTTTCGCCAAACGTCAGTAAAATCAGTGCCGAGGTTCAAACCTCCAGGGCAACTATCATGAATTATCTGAGATACATGAAAAACGCAAGGCTTATCAATATGCTTTTTTCAAATGGGAACGAGGATGAGATTAAGAAACCCGATATGGTATATATGCACAACACCAATCTGATGTATGCCATTGATGAGGGAAATATTACCAATAAGATATTGAGGCAGACATTTTTCTATAATCAGGTCGGATATAAAAATCAGATAAAAAGTTCGGTTAGGGCTGACTTTCTGGTTAACGACCTGTATCGGTTCAGTGTGGGTGGTAAATATACCTCACCTTCTGAAGAAGGCTATTTTGCAGCTGCAGATATGATTGAAGTCGGAAATTCAAACATAATTCCACTTTGGTTATTTGGATTTCTTTATTAGAAAAAAGAAAATGCAAAAAACATAGACACATGGGGTACATAATATAATGAAAAAATATATCACCACATATTCACAGATTAACCTTAGTTACCTTAGTAACTGGAATCACACCCCTGAATCCAAACCTTAGTAACCTTCTATGTTAGGCTTAAAGGTTACTAAGGTTCAGGTTTCCAGGGCAATCCTGGTTATTAAGGTTACTAAGGTGAATAGTTATATAATGACGATAGATAATATATATACAAATTAAATATTATTACAAAATGGCAAAACAAAAAAAGTTCATTACGTGTGACGGAAATTATGCCGCAGCGCATATTAGTTACATGTTCAGTGAGGTAGCTTGTATCTACCCTATTACGCCATCATCAACAATGGCGGAATATGTTGACGAATGGGCAGCTAATGGTAAAACCAATATTTTTGGTCGTCCGGTCCGTTTAGCCGAGATGCAGAGCGAAGGTGGAGCTGCCGGTGCAGTACACGGAGCTTTACAATCCGGTTCATTAACGACAACCTATACAGCCTCACAGGGTTTGTTGCTGATGATCCCTAATATGTACAAAATAGCCGGAGAATTACTTCCCTGCGTCTTTCATATCAGTGCCCGTGCATTAGCCAGTCATGCCTTATCCATATTTGGAGACCACAGCGATGTGTATTCTGCACGTCAAACCGGGTTCGCTATGCTGGCTGCAGGTTCAGTTCAGGAAGAAATGGATCTTGCCGGTGTTGCTCACCTTGCAACCTTAAAATCACGTGTTCCATTTATGGCCTTCTTTGATGGATTCCGCACATCGCACGAGATTCAGAAAATCGAAATGATTTCACAGGAAGATATGATTCCGTTGATTGATATGAACCTGATCCAGGAATTCAGGGAAAGGGCTTTAAATCCTGAACATTCAGTTACAAAAGGTACAGCACAGAACCCAGATATTTTCTTCCAGGCCAGGGAAGCTTCGAACCGTTTTTATGATGCAGTTCCTGATATCGTTGAATCCTACATGCAGGATATCAAAAAGATTACCGGTCGCGAATACCATCCATTCACCTATTATGGTGCCAAAGATGCTGAGAATATCATCATCGCTATGGGTTCGGTTACCGAAACCATTCGCGAAACGGTCGATTATCTGGCTCTGCAGGGCAAAAAAGTAGGTTTACTGGTTGTACACCTCTATCGTCCGTTCTCTGCAAAATATTTCCTGAATGTATTGCCAAAATCAGTTAAACGTATTGCAGTACTTGACCGCAGTAAAGAACCCGGAGCAACAGGTGAACCTTTGTATCTGGACATTTGTGAAGTTCTTTATGGAACGGAAAATGCTCCCCTTATTGTTGGCGGACGTTTTGGATTGGGTTCGAAAGACACTACTCCTGCACAGATTCTTTCAGTATACGAAAACCTTGAACTGAATGAACCTAAAAATCAATTCACCATCGGTATAGTTGATGATGTAACCTTCAAATCACTTCCATTAAAGGATGAAGTGAACGTTGCCCCTCCGGGAACTTACGAAGCAAAATTCTATGGTTTAGGTTCTGACGGTACTGTAGGTGCAAACAAAAACTCAATTAAAATCATAGGAGAGGCAACTGACAAATATTGCCAGGCCTATTTTGCCTATGATTCAAAAAAATCGGGTGGATTTACCTCTTCTCACCTGCGTTTTGGCAACCAACCAATCCGTTCACCTTACCTGGTAAATAATCCAGACTTTGTAGCCTGCCACGTACCTGCCTATCTGCATTTGTACGATGTATTGAAAGGTTTGAAAAAAGGCGGTTCTTTCCTTCTCAATTCAATCTGGGATGAGGAAGAAACGAAAAGTAAACTTCCTGATGCCATGAAAAAATACATGGCAGTAAACGAAATTAAATTCTATACGATCAACGGTACAAAGCTTGGAGAAGAAATTGGTCTGGGTAACCGTACCAATACCATCATGCAATCGGCTTTCTTCAAAATTACTGAAGTAATTCCTTTCGAAACGGCTGTTTACGAAATGAAGAAAGCCATTGTTAAATCGTATGGCAAGATGGGTGAAAAAGTGATCAACATGAACTATGCCGCTGTTGAAGCCGGTGGAAATAATGTTGTGAAAATTGAGGTGCCTGCTGAATGGAAAAACATCGTTCTGAATACCAATGGTGAAGACCACGACCGTCCTGATTATATTAAAAACATAGTAGATGTGATCAATGCGCAAAAGGGAGATGACTTACCTGTAAGTACATTCCTCGGTGCAGAAGATGGTACATTTATGGCAGGAACTGCAGCTTACGAAAAGCGCGGTGTCGCCGTTAATGTTCCTGAATGGCAGGCTGAAAACTGTATTCAATGTAACCAGTGTGCTTATGTATGTCCTCACGCTGCAATCCGTCCATTCCTGATCGATGAAGACGAAATGGCTAAATTACCTGCAGGTACAAATTCATTGAAGGCCATACCAAACAAACAATTCCCTAATCTTAATTTCAAGATTCAGGTAAGCGTTTTGGATTGTACCGGCTGCGGCAACTGTGCTGATGTATGTCCATCGAAAGAAAAGGCGCTGGTAATGAAACCACTTGGAACTCAGGAAGCTGAAATTTCACGCTGGAACCATTTCGACAAAAACGTTTCCTACAAGGAAAAGCTTGTTGAAAAAAGCAAAACGGTTAAGAACTCACAGTTCGCACAACCATTATTCGAGTTCTCGGGTGCATGTGCCGGTTGTGGTGAAACTCCATACATCAAGCTTATCACACAACTTTTCGGTGAACGAATGATGGTATCGAATGCAACCGGATGTTCATCTATCTATGGTGGATCTGCTCCGTCAACACCATATTGCCAAAACAAGGAAAGCGGCAAGGGAGTAGCATGGGCGAACTCATTGTTCGAAGACAATGCTGAATATGGTTTTGGAATGGCTGAGGGTGTTTCAGCACAACGCGACCGCATTGAGATGATCATGAAAGCTACTATTGCCAATGGTGCAACTGAGGCCGAAAAAGAAGCATTTACTGCCTGGATTGAAAACAAGCTTAACGGTGAAAAAACTGAAGAAGTTTCAGCAAAAGTCCGTGAAGTATTGGGGGACAGCAATGCCCTTTATGCAAAAGAAATCATGAGTTTGAAGCAATACCTGGTTAAAAAGTCACAATGGATCTTTGGTGGTGACGGATGGGCTTATGATATCGGTTATGGCGGTCTGGATCAGGTAATGGCTTCAGGAGCAGATGTTAATATTCTGGTTATGGATACCGAAGTATATTCAAACACCGGAGGTCAGGCCTCCAAATCAACTCCGATTGGAGCTGTCGCCAAGTTTGCAGCTTCAGGAAAACGTATCCGTAAAAAAGATCTGGGTATGATGGCTATGTCTTATGGCTATGTCTATGTAGCCCAGGTTGCCATGGGAGCCAGTAATTCGCAATATTTGAAAGCAATCCGCGAAGCTGAAGCTTATCCAGGGCCATCGCTGATCATCGCTTATTCGCCCTGTATTAACCATGGATTGAAGGCATCGATGGGACGCACGCAACAGGAAGAGAAACTGGCTGTTGAATGTGGGTACTGGAGTATGTTCCGTCATAACCCCTTTCTTGAAGCAGATGGAAAGAATCCGTTCGTTCTCGATTCAAATCCTCCTGACTGGTCAAAATTCCAAAGCTTCCTGAATGGTGAAGTAAGGTATACCTCTCTTAAGAAAGCATTCCCTGAAGTAGCCGGTGAACTTTTCAAAGCTGCTGAAGAAAATGCTAAATGGAGATACAACAGCTATAAGAGACTGGCTACCCAGGATTACTCGGTTGTAGCAGAATAAAACAAGTTCAAATTTGGGAAGGGTCATTAGACAATATGAAAAAGGAAAAAGGAAAAAACTTCCTTTCATGGATTAGATCTAAACCTTAATTACAATTAAAAACTCCGGAGTAATTTTACTTCGGAGTTTTTTTATTGGCAGATGGAAAGTATCTATGATTTGATTATAATTGACGACGAAATAAATAAACCGGGTGGGCATTTCCGGGGAATGATTAATTAAAAATTACATACTGCTTTACAATTAGAATAATGGGATCAAAGACACTTGTCTGTATAGCAATGGTCATACTGATAATATCAGGCAGTTGCAGCTCTACCAGGTATCTGACTGACAAAACAAGCATTGAACGTCAGCAAGATATGAAGCGCAACCGGACTGGTGGTAATGTTGGCGATGTATTTCTAAATATATTGAATTTATTCGTATCTGCTTCCTTGAATTCAGGCTTCGAAGTATATTCGGGCGAGCGTGCCTTTAAAAGAATAAGCCTGCATAATGAATCTGCAGATACATTATTCATCAATATGGTTACCGACATCGTATGGAAAAAAAGCGGATATTGTGATATAATGGGAATTGTGTTACCGCCGGCAGCCAATCAAAAATTACTCGTACCCTATCCTGCTGCTTACAATGTTTATTTCAAAACACCCTATTCGGAAGAAGAAAAACTGGAAATAAGAACCGATAGCAGATTTAGAATAATCAAACTTAAACCAGGAATGACCAATCTGCCTGTACAAGTGAAACCAGACGACAGTGGTCAGTCTCAGTAATTCATCATACAGATATAGGTTGAATGATTGATCCTAAATAATTTTCTTTTCAATTTGCATATACTTTTTGATGAGATTGTTGTATTGTTCCATCAACTTTATCACCATTGGATGACTGGTATTGAAAATCTGATTTCCGATTGATCGAACCGGTAAAATGCCGGGTGAAGTCCCGGTAAGAAAAACAGCATCATAACGACTAATTTCAGAATGACTGACCGCTTCTTCCACAACTATAAATTCAAGTTCAGTTAAACACTCCATCACCTTTTTCCTTGTGATGCCTACCAATACTTTCGTAGCAGGCGCAGTATAAAACACATTATCTTTCACAAAAAATACGTTTGAACGGCTTCCTTCTGTTATGAGGCCATCCCCATCGACCAGTAACACTTCGAATAATTTTTGATGGGCAATCGCCTGATTGGCACCATCACGAAAAATGGTCTGAATCACCTTGGCATTCGGATTTTTGCGTTCGGCATGAAACAGGTCTGTTTTAACTCCGTTTAGGTAATCTTTAGCACCAGGATAGCTGTGTGGAACAACGGAAAAGGTAAAGTTATTTTCACTTTCACTCAGCGAATATTTAAACATGATATTACCATTCAGAGTTTTTTCTTTTACAACATGATCAATAATATTACGTTTAAAATTCTGAAAGTCCATCTCAAACGAAATCCCCAATATTTTCATTGATTGCTGAAAGCGACTGAAGTGGTCTTCGAGGAATAGTGCAATTCCTCCGATGATACGAATAACTTCATATACAGATTGATCTGAATTGATTATCTCGAGCTGATGTTTTGGCTTATTAATTACTTCTTCCTTAGTTTTTGACATCCTGTTAATTGAGTTAAACACTTTTTCGTTACACTTCAATAGCTATTTTCAAAAAAAAATCCTATATTGTTACGTCTAAATATCATTGAATTAATCTTACGTTTATTGGACCTATAATAGTCCTCTTTGATTATTTAAGAAAAATCATGAAAAATAAGATCGCGTTAAAAATAACACTAATTTATTTCTTCATAGGGTTTCTTTGGATCCTTTTTTCTGATCAACTCATTCTTCGTATCGCGGGAACAGGAGATTCCATAACCATTTTACAGACTTACAAAGGTGAGCTCTTTATAAGTGTGACTGCTATATTACTGTTTTTGTTAATCAGAAATGAGATAAACAAGAAAAATAATATTGAAATTGAATTGGCCAAGGCAAAAACCAAAGCTGAAGAATCTGATCAACTAAAATCAGCTTTCCTATCCAATATGTCGCATGAAATCAGAACCCCACTGAATGGTATTTTAGGGTTTTGTGAACTTTTGTTAGACGATTCTTTTTCAATAGTCGACAAAAAGATTTTTGCAAAACATCTGACCAAAAACGGGAATGATTTTGCCAAGCTTATAAACGATATCATGGATATTTCAAAACTGCAGGAAAATCAATTTGAGATAACAAAAAAGAAATTCAACCTGAATAAACTGCTTGAGGATATATATTTAGAAAATAAGCAGTCAGACATAATTGCAATGCGTAAACAAATCTCATTTAAACTTATAAAAGGAAAGGAAGATGGTGATTTTGAATTATTTTCAGATCCTGTTAGGCTAACTCATATCTTTCAGAATTTACTAAATAATTCCTTTTACTTTACTAATGAAGGATTTATTCACTTTGGTTACAATAATACAGCAGCTGGCTTGGAATTTTATGTTGAAGATTCAGGTTGTGGCATTGATGATTTGAGCCATGACCTTATTTTTAAACCTTTTTTTAAAGGCAAAAATCAGGTTATCGGGAGTAAGGGATTCGGATTAGGGTTAGCTATCAGTAAAGGTTTGGTCAAGCTATTAGGTGGTGATTTGCAATTTATTTCAAGGGTTAATGAAGGAAGCAGGTTCTTTTTCAGTATTCACAATTCAGATATTCTTACAACTCAACCTTCAATTAGTCTGCAGAATAAAACTCCTTTTATGTTGAAATCGGTCAGTTACAACCCAGCTGTAAATAAATTGAGCCAAAATTGATTGAAAGGTTAATTTTCACGATCCTCCTATCCCATTTATTGATCTCGTACGCCTAAAACATGCAGTGATATATAATCATTCCCTGCGTCACATTTCCAGTATGGTAATCGAGTTGTGAACCAAACATACTATGAGGAATGGAATAAATAAGCAGCAGCACTACCGCTGCGAGAACCGTATAAAATGGCTTATCTCTTCTCCGGTTCATGACCACTGCAAGAATCCAGAACAAAAATGCAATCAGAGTCTTATTGTCAGTCAGGTCCCATCCAAAAGGGACGCCAGTCCATAGTTCTCCGAAAGCATAAAGCTGAACCAGAGGACCAAGAAGCATACCACCTATAAATAAGCAACCGAAAGTCCACAAACCAAATTCACGAAAGGAAGGTACCCTGAATGTTGCCATTAAACCAGAGAGAGTTGAAAAAAGCATGGCAATAAACATGAAAAGAATATGTGGCAATAAAATCGAAAGCGGTACTCCTCCTTTAAAACGGATGATCACCGGAGTCTCTTTCAAATAGGTCTTTGTACCAGTTCGATCCGTTATTTCAAAGTAATACTCAATTTTACCGGCAGCAGGCTGTAGAGGAACCTCAACATAAAATCCTTCCTCCTTATCAATCTTGAATAATTTATTCATTAAGAATGAATGAATTGGCTTGCTTTTGAATAGAAAATCAGCACCTTTAAATTCATCTTTTGAAAGATATCTGCGGTAATAAATCCGGGCTTTAACCGTTGTGTCTTTAATCTCCAATTTGACAACAGGTTCTTCATCCAATGCAAGGCTTCTTACAAGTTTTAGCTCATTATTGACTCCGTTTACCGAAACTATTTGTTGTTTAGGGTAGGTTGGACCAGTTTTTCGCTGATAGATTGCAGCTGAAATAGTAATCATGAAAGCCAGTATCCATAAAAGAAATTTCTTCATACAGGTAATCTTGTTTTACAATTGAATAATAAGCACTTCCTTTTTTGAATCGCGCAAGACTTCAACACTGATGGTTTCGCCATGTTTTAGTTGATTCAACCGAAACATATAATCCTGAATATTTCCAACAGGTTTTCCATTGATTGAAATAATGATATCGCCTTTCTTCATCCCTCCAATAGCAGCTGGTCTTCCGGGAGTAACCAGATCAGCCCGTAAACCGTTTTTTACATTTCCTGCAAAATCAGGCATAATCCCTAATGTTACACCTTTCTTTCGGGTACCACGGCTGGCAACTATTTTGGGTCCTGCTTCCTTAAATATCAGTTTGGAATCCATATTGGCCAGGTTTGATATAATCCGGAATGCCGATTCAGAAATTTTCTCCATGCCAGTATAATTGATTTTGTCCCAGGTATCTGAGGGTGTATGATAATCAAGATGAGCCCCGGTTGTAATAAACAACACAGGTACATTTTTACCATAAAACGATGCATGATCTGACGGACCATAACCTTCTTCAGTTAAAGAAAGTTTCATCGATGTGGTATCAAATGAAGCACGAATCATTTGTCTGAACTGATCAGCTGTGCCTACACCACCAATTTGTAATTTTGTGCTATCAGTCAAGCGACCAACCATATCAAGATTAACCATGGCATTTACCTTATTCAGATCAAAAACCGGATTTTCAACAAAATATTTTGACCCAAGCAAGCCCTCTTCTTCACCTGAAAAGGAAATAACTGCAATACTTCTCTTATGACTTTCGGGCGAGGCAGCCAAATCTTGAGCCAATTCAAGTAGCATGCTCACACCAGAGGCATTGTCATCGGCACCATGATGCACTGCAACTGTATCAGGAACCCGGCTACCTGAACCTATGCCACCCATACCAAGGTGATCGAAATGTGCACCAATGACCACGTATTGATTTTTCAGTATATTATCACTACCGGGAATTTCCATTACCACATTTCGCGTTGCAACTGTAGTCTGAATCACATCCGAATGACCTGAAATATTCACACCAGTATCAAAACTTTCCGGCTTACGCTGTTTATTAAGTTTTGTTTCGAGATCTTCAATCGAAAGCTTTTTCTGTTCAAGTATAAAATTGGCAGTTTTTCTGGAAATGCGGAAAGCAGGGATTCCGACAGACTGGTCACCTTTTGCCAGTGGTTCAAACTTATCTTCCGAATCGAAAATTTTTCCTGATACCAAAAGAACTGCTGAAGCCCCCATATCTTTTGCCTGGAGAACTTTGTCCCGATCACGGCTATATCTGATAAAAAGGCTGGAGTTCTTTTCAATTTCAGGATCAGCCCGAAGAATCATTACAATCTTTCCCTTTACATCAATACCTGTATAATCATTCCATTTCAGGCTATCTTCATTAATTTCAAAACCATATCCCGCAAAAAATACTTCTCCCGAGAAGGAATTATTTTGAGAAAAAGCAAAGGGATTAAAATCAATATCTATTTTAAAGGATGTTCCGTTTAGCTGTAAACTGTTAGCTGGTCCGTTAATAATTTTATCAGTTACCCTGAACCTCTGAAATCCATTGCCTGACAATGGAACCAAACCATTTCCCAATAATTGTTTGCGGATGTAAGTGGCAGCCAGACTATCGCCTTCTGTTCCTGTCAGTCGGCCTTTCAATTCATCAGATGCCAGATAACTTTCATGTTTTTTTAGTTCAGCCACTTTTACTTCAGATGACTTTACTTTATCTTTTGAAAACGAAAATGTAAGTGATGCAATAAAGATCAACCCTGTCAATCCAATTATCTTCATAGTGTTTAGTTTTTTATAGACTAATATCAAAATATACTTATCTTCAATATTAAGCATAAAAATAGTAATCTTTTGCAATTAACACATGAGGAAAAAGGAAAAAGGAAAGGGGAAAATGGAATAAAGAAAATCGCAGAAATCATCGATTTCAATGCTATTTCCTTTTTCCTCATTACTTATTTGCGAGGCAAACTGAAATAAAAAGTTGCTCCGTGATCTATCTCTCCCTCGGCCCAACACCGACCTCCATGACGGGCTACGATCCTGTTGATATTTGCCAGGCCAATGCCAATACCTTCAAACTCGCTGTGCTTGTGAAGTCGTTGAAACACACCAAACAGTTTATTGGCATATTTCATATTAAATCCACATCCATTATCTTTTACAAGAAACACCGTTTCATCCTCAGTAAGGTAACTGCCTATTTCTATTATAGCCTGGCCTTTTTTACCGGTATACTTAATTGCATTCGATAGAAGGTTAGTCCAGACCTGACCAATCAATTGGTAATCACCAAATGTTTCAGGAAGTTGTCCGATCCTGATTTCAATAGCTCGTTCCTTTATTTCCTGACTGAAGACCTGAAGACTATGATTCACAATTTGTAATGTATCATTCTTTGATTTCCGGATTTCCGAACGATTTAATCTTGAAAAAGTAAGCAAGGCATCAATGAGTTTCCCCATTTCTTCAGAAGAATGGGACACAATAGAAAGATAACCAAGCTCTTCTTCGGTCAATTCTGTTGTTCTATTTTCAAGGAATAGACTAATAAATCCATTAATGTGCCGCAATGGCGCCCTCAAATCATGTGAAACAGAATAGGAGAAAGCTTCGAGTTCTTTATTGGCTGCCTCAAGTTGTTCTGTGCGTTCAATTACCCTCTTTTCCAGTGTTTCGTTGAGTTTTTGTATTTCCTCTTCGGCTCTTATCCGATCAGTGATATCGACCAAAGTCACCAATAAGTTATCGCTAATTGTTGTCCCGGATATTATAACATTTCTGATGCTGCCATCTTTGCAGGTAACCCGGTAAACGTCTGTTTCAATATTGTTTTCTGTCTTTGCAGCATGACGAACAGCTGATTCCCAATTTTCAATGACCCATTTTCGATATTCTGCATCAGGATATGCATTCTGCCACCATTCATTAATGGTCGGAATTTCAGCTTCAGTGTAACCGAAAACTTTAATGAACTGTTCGTTTCGAAATGTAAAAACTCCATCCTTATTTGCATAAATTATCGGTAATGGATTACTTTCCATAAGTTTTCGGAATTTTACTTCACTTTCGCGCAATGCATCTTCTGCAAGTTTTCGTTCAGTTATATCATTGATTGTTCCAATTAGTTTGATTGGCTTATTGTGAGCATCAAACTCAAGTTCACCTTGTCCGTGTACCCAACGTTCCTGACCATCATTTTGCCGGATAATCAGATATTCTTTATCAAATCGTTGATACTTTCCGGTAACTTCATTGATGACATAGTCCAGCATTATTTTCTGCCAGTCAGGATGAATTATAGCATTCCAACCTTCAAGAGAACGAATGTAATTTTCATCGATACCGAAAATTTCATCCAGTATAACAGAACTCTTCCATAAACCGGTGTTCAGATTCCATACATAACTGCCCAAACGAGCAACCGCCTGAGATTCTCTAAGAAGTAGTTCACTTTCAATTAGAGCCTCTTCCACCTGTTTGCGTTCAGTTATGTCCTGAATTGATGTAATAAAATAAAGCGGTTTGCCCTCTTTATCACGTTGAAGGATAGTACTTATGTCAACCCAAACAATGTGCCCGTCTTTGTGAATGTAACGCTTTTCCCATCGCATGGAAGGTTTCTCTCCTGAAAGAATTGAATTTAGATTTTCCTGGTTTAATTCAATATCATCAGGATGAGTAATGCTCTGCCAGTTTGTTGAGTTAAAATCTTCATTCGTATAGCCTAATATCTCACAAAATGTTCTATTGATTCTCATTGTTCCGTCAAGGCTTGTAATAGATTTTCCAACCGTCGAGTATTCAAATATATTACGGAAGTATTCCTCGCTGAGACGCATTGCTTCCTCTGCCTTCCTGCGTTCCACTATTTCTTCCTGAAGCGATTGGTTGGCGATCAATAATTCCCCGGTCCTTTCCTTCACCCGATGTTCCACTTCCGCATAAGCTTTTTGCAACTCGTTCTGGGAGTATATCAGTTTATCCTTCTCCAATTGTAATTCGGCATTTACCAGCCGCAACTGTTCGGGACTAGGTATCGCTAATATTTTAGGCAGATAAGGCCATACCACAATTGCTGTTGCAAGGGATATTACAGCACATATGGCATCAACAGTCGCCTGCCACCAATTTACAGGCCACCACAAACCAATGACATGAAAAATGTGGGTTGATCCACAGGCCAGAATGAACAGACCGAAAAGAAAGATAATCCAGGTAAACGGCATATCCTTTCGTTTCCTGACAAATACAATCAGGAAAATCGGAATGGAACCATAGGCAACGGCAATAATAGCATTTGAGAGGGCCATAACCATCATCAAACCCGGAGTCATAGTGCCTGAAAGAGCTCCTTTAATTTCCATTTTACCAGGCATCAACCACATGGGAGCTATGATTAAAACGGCCAGACAAACTGCCGGAGCAATAATGCGCGGAAGCAATTCAACAGACTGCCGGAGAATACTCTTTTTAGGAGCAAAAGTCTGAACATGATAGGCCCGTAATCGAAGGCTGTTGGTTACCACAAAAATAGAACTGAATGCCATTGCTCCTGCTGCAAACATAGGACTAAGTAATCCATAGGCTGCAATTGGGATTAAGGCAATATTGTAAAACAATGCCCAGATCAGGTTTTGAATGATCGTTTGAGAGGTTCCACGGGATAAGGAGAACGCACGACCAATTCCCGAGAGATCGCCACTGATCAGTGTAATCCCGGCTGCTGCCATTGCAATATCTGTACCTGTTCCGATTGCAATGCCAACATCGGCTTGGGCCAGTGCCGGAGCATCATTGATTCCATCACCCACCATGGCAACTATCGGATGAGCATAATTACCTAAAGCATTGGTTTCCTGTAATTTTTTGATGGCATCAGCCTTTTCTCCGGGCAATACCTCTGCCACAACCCTCGAAATTCCTACCTGTTTGGCAATTGCATCTGCCGTTAACTGATTATCTCCTGTAATCATTACAATATCCAACCCAAGTTTATAAAGATCGCTGATGGCCTCTTTTGCTCCTGTTTTCACTGTATCAGCCACAGCAATAATTCCGATTGGATTCATCGGTTCATCTTCATTGACAGGTTTGAACGCTATGATCATCGCAGTTTTTCCTTCAGCCTGTAATCGTAAAATATCTGCCTGACATTCCTCTGTTGGAATGCCTTCATTCTGCATCATTCGTAAATTTCCAATGACAAGGATTTGATCATCAATGGTAGCCCGAATGCCAAAACCACCAAAAGCCCTGAATCTGATGGGGTCAGAAAGCTTTAAGCCTTTTTCCAGGGCAGCTTTAACCATTGCCCGACCCAATGGGTGTTCAGAACCCCTTTCAGCACTTGCTGCAAGACATAAAATATGGTCTGAGAAATAATTACCAAAAGCTATAATATCCGTTACTTCCGGCTCTCCCCTGGTAATAGTACCGGTTTTATCAATTACTACCACATTTACCTTACCTGCCCGTTCAAGGACCTCGCTGTTTTTGAACAGTATCCCGTTTTCTGCACCTTTGGAAGTTCCTACCATAATTGCTGTTGGTGTAGCCAGACCTATAGCACATGGACATGCTATAACAAGTACTGCTATGGCATTCATCATTGCGCCAGTCCAGTCGATTTGTGCTACATAAACCCAACCCAGAAATGTAAATAAAGCAAGGCCAATGATTATTGGAACAAAATATCTGCCAATCTCATCGGTTAGTTTCTGTATTGGAGCTTTGCTTCCCTGTGCCACCTGAACCATCTTTACAATCTGCGACAAGGTGGTATTTCGTCCAACCCTTGTGGCTTCAAACCGGATCATTCCTTCCCGGTTAATGGTGGCACCAATAATTTCATCACCAGGACCTTTACTTACCGGCATCGATTCACCGGTAATCATCGATTCTTCAAATGCCGATCGACCTTCACTGATAATTCCATCGACAGGAACTTTTTCACCTGGCCTAACTAAGATGGTGTCTCCAACCTCAACCTGCTCAATGCTGATTTCTCTTTCAACGCCTTCACGAACTACACAGGCGGTTTTGGCACGCAGACCCATCAAGGTTTTTAATGCTTCGGAAGTTTTTCCTTTGGCTTTGGCCTCCAGATATTTTCCAAGCCGGATAAGGGTTATAATGGAAGCCCCGGTCTCGAAATATACATTAGGACTGTTTATTATTTCCAGGGTAACAAACAGACTTGAAAAATAGGCGACAGAAGAACCCATCATGATTAAAACGTCCATGTTGGCACTACCATTGCGAAGGCTCTTGTAAGCACCAACGTAAAATTGTCCCCCAACTACAAACTGCACAATACTTGCTGCAAAAAGCATAGCAAACAGATCATATTGAAAACTTACGATCTTAAAATCATGTGCCATGCTGAAAATGATCAGCGGAACTGTGAATATTAATCCAATGATTAATAAATTCTTTTGCTTGTTAAGTTCGGATGCGCGAACTTTAGCTTCAACATCCTCAACTTCTTCGGTATCACCCACCTTTATAATATCAAATCCCGCCTTACGGATAACTTCAGCAAGTTCTGAAATGCTGGTCATTCCGGGTATATATTCAAGTATAACACGTTCAGTGCCTAATCCGACACTGGCGGCAAGTACTCCATTTTGCCTGGAAAGAATTTTACCAAGAGACATGGCATCGGTATGATCCTGCAGTCCGGTGACAGGCAAATCAACTTTACCGGTAGCAACACCATAGCCAATACGGTGAACACAGGAAATGATATCCTTCTCACTAATCACTAAAGGATCAAACTCCACGACAAGTTTTTCACCAGCAAAGTCCACCCGTGCTTCTTTGATACCCTTTAATTTGCTTACATTCAAATCAATGGTTCGGGCACAATTACTGCACGTCATTCCTGTAACTGGCAAAACAGAACTTTTTAGTTCGCTCATTTCAATGATCTGATTATCTGTTTAATTCGCAATACCTAACTAAAACAAGTTCAGCTGATGAGATCTTTCAAATCCTACGTAATATCTTTCTTAGCACTTGGTTTTGAAATTTTCGTGACGTTTCTAAGATAATAATAATAAGTGGAAACTCATAAGAGTTTTTATACTTTCTCCGTGGCCTTCCCCGGTTTTACCGGGATGGGTGTAATTCCTCTGACCTCCTCTGTGACAAAAACATTATACAGAATTTCACAGATATCACACTGAGTTTCGTTTCTCTCCGTGGTCCTCTTTGCTTTATCCTCAGTGGCTCTCAGTGTCAAAAAAATGAATTGTTTGATTTAAAAGTAATTTTGATATATAAATAGATCGAAGTGAGTCTGATGTTAACCTAAAAAAGCAGAAACCCTAATGTTTATCAAGGTTCCTGCTTTATTAAAAATTAGTAATAGCTTCTGGAAAATAGGTCATTGATTCTAAAGTCAGAAGTCGGAATACCGAAGACTCCTGTATTCTGTCTCCTACTCCTATCTTCCGTCTCCGATCTCCGATCTCCCAATATTTCTATTCCTTCCCATCAATAGTTTTAATGGTACCATCAGCATTGTATTCCAATTCTACAACTTTTACACTTCGTAACCAGGTTTTTCCTCCTGATGGCTTGCTGTCATGATAAAACAAATACCATTTACCTTTAAATTCAACAATGGAGTGATGGCTTGTCCAACCAACAACAGGCGTAAGGATAACTCCCTGATAAGTAAATGGTCCCCATGGATTATCACCAATTGCATAACACAATTTATGGGTATTTCCCGTTGAATAGGAAAAGTAATATTTCCCATTGTATTTATGCATCCAGGAGGCCTCAAAAAAGCGATGATCCTCATCGCCGGTTTTAAGCTGATGACCTTCCTTGTCCTGAATCACAACATCCTTAGCTTTTCCGTCAAACTGCAACATATCATCACTCATAAGTGCAACCTGTGGACATAACGAAACCTCCCCTGCGGCAGGCTGGGCACCGCACTCAATGGCCTTTCCGTTCCGGTACCGCTGTAGTTGTCCACCCCAGATACCACCGAAATACATGTAATACTTTCCGTCGGTATCCTTGAAAACTGCGGGATCAATACTAAAGCTCCCTATGATTGGGTTGTTTTCCGGTTTAAATGGTCCTTCAGGTTTTTTACTCGTTGCAACCCCAATCCTGAAAATATCAGTCTTGTCCTTTACAGGGAAATAAAGATAGTAAGTTCCATTCTTTAAAGCGGCATCGGGAGCCCATAACTGTCTTCCGGCCCACGGGATATTTTTTACATCCAGAGCAATACCATGATCGGTTACCGCACCATCAATACTTTCCATCGAAAACACATGATAATCGCGCATATCAAAATGGTCGCCGTTATCATTCTCCGGAATACCGGATTCAATATCATGTGACGGGTAGACATAGATCTTACCGTCAAAAACATGTGCCGACGGATCTGCGATATACAGGTCTTTCACCAGATATCTTGGTTTCTGTTTCGTCTGAGCGTTTACAGACGAAGTAGCGACAGCCAGCAGCATAAAGACAGCCAGACTGGTTTTTTGGACTAAATAGCTTTTCATTTTATTCGTTTTATTGGGATTAAATATTTATTTATGTCTTAATAATTTTTGTCTGATAGTATTCCCTGTCATTCCGGATATTCAGAAAATACATTCCAGGAATCAAATGATCCCCTATGACCAGAGAATTAGAGAAAGATCCATTTTCAATTAATCTTCCGTCCAGGGAATAAACAAAATACTGAAAAATTCCATTTGTCTCCACCTTGATTTCTTTTGAAAAGGGATTTGGACCAATATGCAGAGGAGTGAAATTTTGCAAAGCCTTGTATCCCAGAACGACTTCATTGGATCTAGCCAGAAAGAGTTCTCCCTGACCGGGAACAACATCGAACACAATATATTTATTGGTACCACTAACAGAAATCGTTGAACTGACCAAATTATTATTCATGTATACCCGGGCATTTTGCCATGAAGCAGGTAATGAACGACGAATGGTAACCGGCACATTATAAATTGTATTGTCCAGATTATCAGTAACTGTTAATTGCAAGGAATCGGTTGTTACAACATTTTCTGTCAATACTAAGGCATTCCGCTCTTTAATGTATTTGACTACATTTCCAAATGTATCTACCCAATAATCTGCACTATTCGTATTGACATAGCTAAGATGAGAGCCAATTTCTGAAGATTGTGTTGGTGAGTATCCGCCGTCATTGTCTATTCCGTGAATTAAAAAGACACACCAACCTTTGGAAGACTTAGCCAAAGCAACTTTACCATTAAAGTCATTCGCAGTATTCAATGTACTTTGAGTTCCAACCAGGATTGAACTGATGTTGTAGAAATCAGATGGAGATGAAGAAACGATCATTCCACTGCAGATTCTCCCGGCTATATAATATTTCTTAATGGTAGGCAGGTCTCCCAGGACACAATTAGGATAGGCTACCGTTACACATTCTGCATTCGGAATATTTGTATTGATTGTACTTTGAGATTGCTGAAGTTCAGTTTCCTGACCGGCGATGCTCAATGTATTTAGTGCCGGATGAGTTACTGTATGGCTTGCAATTTCATGACCATTGATCGATGCAGCCTTCAATCCAGTCCAGTTTGGGGTCCATCCTGTTACAGTATTTAAGGTTACTTTATAGTTGTATTTGTCAAAAAGTGGTACTGCTACTGTTAACTGTTTTGCTGTATTATCATCAAAGGTGTAGCTGATTGCAGCGGTCTTAAACTGATGCCATTTGGCAATTTCATATCCGGTAGCTATCTGAGCACAAAGTGGAGTCGATGTAAGTACGACAAAAACACATCCTGCCAGAATAGAAATACAGGTTGATTTTAGATGGTTAATTTTCATATTTTAGCTGTTATTCTAATTAGATTTTAAAAAGCTTTCCGGTTCACCCAGATAAGCTGGTATTTCATTTACTTTACAGACTATTACCAGCGAAGAAGTATGACCAGATTCGGTGGGTACAAAACCTCGGCATTCTTTAACGTTATTCCATTTGTATTTTTAAATCATTACAGAAATGGCCAAATTGACAATAATTGATAAAAGTAATATATTTTCCAAATTTAACCCTTGGATTGCATTTTGGATTTAAAAGATTGAATCAAGGCTGTTCACTTCTAAGGAAGTTAATTCCAAAGGCCGTACGGAAAATATGGTACAGTTAAAATCCGATCATCAGGAAATGTATTCCGGAAGATCAGAAAAAAAGATACATGGCCATATGCATCGAGAATCCAATCCCATGAAAAGTAGCTCAATTTAACAAAAAAAAGTCCGGAATATTCAGTTCAAATGCTGAAATTCCGGACTTTATCCTACAAATTCGAAATTACCTTACTTAAGTGCAAAGTTGATCGGTATCGTATATTGAACAGGAACAATTTTGCCCTTTTCTTTTCCCGGACTCCATTTAGGCATGGCATTGACCACACGAAGAGCCTCTGCATCAAGCAATGGATCAACTCCTCTTTCAATTTTAGCATTAGTTACCGAACCATTTTTGGCAACCACAAAACTCACAAATACTTTTCCTTTGATACCCTTTTTTACAGCTTCATCAGGATATTTAACCGACTTGATAATATAACTGCTTAATTCTGATTCCCCGCCTGGAAATTCGGGCATTTGATCTACATTTTTGTAAACCTTCTCCTGTATCTGGCTGGATTTGTCATTACTGGATTTAGTTTTTGCTTGTTGCTCTGGTTCAAAGGCAAATACTGCCGTTAAACAAACTGCCATCAACATCCCGAATAGGACTTTTGTGATAGCTATTTTTCTGGATTTTATTTTTGAAATCATTTGGATACGATTTTTTACTAACGAATAATTAAAGTTGTTGGTTAAAACAATCTGATCGCCAACATACTGGTTGATTAGGATCTGCTTGTACCACGAAGGTGCAGTTCCCTGAGAGATTACAGCCTGATCGGCCAGGAATTCATGATTTTCGCGCAGTGCCCGTCTGAACAGCCAAAAGAAAGGATTAAACCACTGGAATACAGCAATAAACTCAAGGATGAGCACATCAAAGGTGTGTCCTTGACGAATATGCTGTTTCTCGTGATCGAGCATATTCTCCCAACCTTTAGTGTTTTGCAGATTTTTACTCACGAAAATGTAATGCAGAAAAGAAAACGGACTCAACTCACGTTCCAGGATAACCAGCTTGATATTCCCTTCGGGAACTATACGGTTACTTGCAATTAACCGTTTGATCTGGTAAATCTGGAACAACAACTTGCAGCCAAAAAACATTACTCCCAAAAGATAGGCATAAGCAATTAAGCGATAGGTCAATACCAATTGTCCGGCTCCCTGTGTCAATCCATTTCCGTATATAGTTACCGTGCTCAATAAATTGAGGTATGGAGTTACGGTAACTTCACCCAACAGAATTGAATCAGGGGCATAAAACGGAATGTGTAAAAAGGGCAATAAGGTAGAGAAACCAATCGATGTCAGCAGGAACCACCGGTTAATACTGAAAAAGGTCTCTCTTCTTAACAACAGGTAATAAACCCCGGCAAAAAGGCTCAGGCTTATTCCCGACACCAGGAGGTAATTTACAAAGTTAATCATTGGGTGCTGGATTTTCCGATTCCAAATCTTTTCTGACTTCCTTGATCAATTCGTCAAGTTGTGAGAGGCTCATTTTGTCTTCTTTGGCAAAAAACGAAACCATTTCCCGAAAGGAGTTACTGAAATAACCATTCAGGAAATTCCTGAAATACGACTTCGTGTAATCCGTTTTACTGACCATTGGAAAGTATTGATGTGTTTTTCCATACGCGTAATGGTCAACAAATCCTTTCCTCTCCAGGATCCGGATAATGGTCGAAACCGTGTTGTATGCCGGTTTAGGTTCCGGAAGCTTGTCAACAATCTCTTTGACAAAGGCTTTTTCCAGTGTCCACAATTCCTGCATAATCTGTTCTTCCGACTTGGTTAATTCTTTCATGACTTCTACCATTAAATTACAATTTAAATTCTCAATAACCTTGCCAAAACTAAGCACTTAGTTCGTCAACTAATACAATAGTTTAAAAAGACAAAAATACAAATCAACTATTCTCAACCTGAACCTGCAAGATGACTATTAAGCTTCAACTTAAATGCTCACAGTTGATTGGATATCCACAACAAAGATATAACTAATATTTTAGTTTTCAAACTAAAATATTAGTTATATGATTATTTTTTTTATTTCTCTAATCTTGTCTTCTATTTTCATCATAATATATGAACCAAAACAAGCCGTTGATAACGTAAAACAGGATAAGATAAATAAGGTTGGAATTAGTGGGTTCTGGTCCTGTTACTAAGGTTAAATTTAAAAAAGTAAGATCCTGAAATTTATTCAGGACTCACCATAGACTTTCCTATACCCCCAGAATATCATATGGTCCTGACTTTGAACCTGGAACTTGGAACCCGCAACTTGAAACCTGAAACTTGAAACTTGAAACCTGGAACTTTGAACTTTGAACTTTGAACTCGCTCCTGAAACAATAAAAAAGGCCGTCTGATTTTACTCGGACGACCTCTTTCTGACTTACCTGGTTTAGGTGGTTTACGTAATTTATTTGGTATAGATCAAAGGTTCAAATTTTAATATTAGCCTTCCTGCACGCTTACAATTTTTTGCAGATTGCAGCCCAGCCACCACCTTTTGCAAGGTCAATTTTCAACTTGTCGGCTTTGGTTACCTGCTTTACAACCCGTTTATAATCGCTGGTATATTTATCTGTATTCATTCCATCCTGCATAATTTCTATTTCATAAGTACCTTCACCCAGAAATGACAGATCAACATTCAGCGAACGGGCAGTCCAGTCGGTCATGGCTCCCAGGTACCAATCATTACCCTTCTGACGTGCAGTAACGATATAATCCCCTACTTTGGCATCCAGAATTTTAGTATCGTCCCAAACGGTCTGTATTCTGCTGATAAAAGAGGTGCATTCGCTTTCCTTATAATAATTCGATGGACTATCATTCAGCATTTGAAGCGGTGCATCATAGCAAACGTACATGGCCAATTGATGACAACGTGTTCCCTGGCTCATTGGTGATGATCCACTGATTACATAGTCCTTTTCATTTTTATTGATCATTGCACCCGGAGTAAAGTCCATCGGTCCGGCCAACATTCTGGTGAAACAAAGGGTTACATCGTGTTCAGGAGTAATGTCCTTACTCCACTTGCAGTTCTCCATTCCTTTTACACCTTCATGATTGATGATATTCGGGTAAGCCCTGGCCATTCCTGAAGGTTTAAAAGCTCCGTGGAAATCAATCAGTAATTTACGGTCTGCACATGCTTTAGCTGAACGTTCGTAAAAGTTTACCATATATTGCTCCGAACGGGCCATAAAATCAACTTTAATGCCTTTAATACCCCATTTGGCATACAAATCCAAAGTACCATTGATGTCTGCATCCAATGCATTCCATAGGCACCATAAGATAATATCAACATTTTTTGATTTTCCGTAAGCAATCAGTTCCTTAATATCAATATCAGCATTTGCCTCTTTAATGTTCAGCGTTGTTTTTGTCCAGCCTTCATCCAGAATGATATATGGGATCTTGTATTTTGAAGCAAAATCGATGTAGTATTTATAGGTTTGGGTATTCAGACCGGCTTTGAAATCAACACCATATAAATTGTTGTCGTTCCACCAGTCCCATGAAACCAAACCCGGTTTAATCCAGCTGGTTTCTGTCAGTTTACAATCGCGGGAGAGTAGATATACCATCTGATTTTCGACCAGACGGGCATCTTCAGTGCTGATCATGAACACCCGCCATGGGAATGATCGGGTTCCTGAAGTTTTTGCAATATAATCCGCTTCCTGTATATTCTGAATCTCACGATCACCCTTGGGATCAGATTTCAGGATAACCCTGGGGTACTTGCTTTTGAAGGCTGCCTTACCGGTGGCTTGCATAAACAAACAAGGATAATCGAACAAGTCAGCTTCGGTGATTCCGATCTTGATGTTGTTGTCGGCCTTTACCAGTGTAGGAAGTGAACAGAATCTCCCTGCCGCCAGTGAGCTAATTTTCTGGTCCAGATAAAGCCGCTCGTAATGCGAATATACGGTTTCTTCTTCCGGAAATAAAACCCCGTAATCTCCTGCAAAATTTAGGTTTACTTCTTCATTCTTTACAGTGATTTGCTCCTTAATGCTTGTTTCGAAACGATAGGCAATGCCGTTATCAAACACACGGAAACTGACTGCATAGTTTGGTTTAAATACCAGGTTTAGTTGGTTATAGGTATTGCTTATGGTTTTTGATTTAACGGCAACCACAGTTTTAACCACCTCTGAAACTGAAGTAGTTTTTGCTGAAACGACTTTAGGATTAACTCCCAGGACAGACGTTCCAAGATCGAGGCTTAGTGTATTGTTTGTAAAGATAGCCTGGTTGGCTACTGCTGCCGACCATTTAATTTGAGTATCGACCGAAACGGTAACCTTAATGCTTCCGTTTGGAGAGCTTACCGTATAGTCTTTAGCAAAAGCGCCCAATCCAAGGACTATGAAAAGTATTAATAAGAATGACTTCATTATCTGAATCTGATTTTACTTCTTAATAAAACGGAAAACCTTTACTGAATGTGGCTGTAACTTAATGAAAACAACACTTTTTTCAAGGCTGACATCTTTGTGCTCCCACAAATCCCTGACCTTGTAATCGGCTAATTTATAAGAGTCTGGTGACCAGTAATTGTCGCTTGCTTTTAAGAGTGTATTAAAATCAACCTGCACTTCTTTAACTTCATCTCCACGGTTTAACAGACAAGCGGCCTTTTCATTATTCGCCAGTTTCTTTATCCAGATTTGGTATTCTCCATTGTCGCGATAGCAAAAACCTTGTTTGCCCAAAGCATCCTGGTCAAGTGCAATAATATCTCCGTTCTTTAATATCTCCGCAGTTTCAGGAGACATGTTTCCCAGATCATTTCCGGCCATAAGGGGAGCTGCCAACATACACCACAAGGAAAAGTGAGTTTTATATTCTTCAGTAGTCATGCCACCATTCCCAACTTCAAGCATATCGGGATCGTTCCAATAGCCAGGGCCGGCATATTTTGCAAGGTCTTTTTCCTTGTTAAGAATATCGATCATCGAATCCCAGCGATCAACAATGTCGCCAGTAGTCCGCCATAAATGACCAATTTCTTTGGCCCATTCCCATGGTTTTGCAGTTCCCCATTCGCATAAACTAAACACTATAGGACGTTTGGCTGCAAAAAGGCCATCACGCATAGTAGCATAGGTAGCTTTGGCATCCTGGGTAGTTGTATTACACCAGTCATATTTCAGGTAATCGACACCCCAGCGTGCATAAGTTCTGGCGTCCTGAAATTCATGGCCCCTTCCGCCAGGTCTTCCGGCACAGGTTTTTGAACCTGCACATGAATAGATTCCAAACTTTAATCCCTTGGAATGAATATAATCAGCCAAAGCTTTTATTCCGCTGGGGAAATGATCTTTGTCGACCATAATTTCACCATTTTCATCACGATCAATCTGCCAGCAATCGTCAATTACAATATATTGATATCCGGCATCCTGCATTCCGCTGCTCACCATTTGGTCAGCCATTTGCATAACGAGTTTTTCATTCACGTTACAGGCAAATTTATTCCAACTGTTCCATCCCATCGGTGGAGTCTTTGCAAGCTGGTCGTACTTTTGAGCCGAGACACCTAAAAAGGTGAATGCGATTAAAACTGTCCAAATTAGTTTTTTCATAAATAGCAGGGTTGATAGTTAAATGAAGTAATTGCTTTTTTTAAAAATGCGATGCAAGATCTATAATTCTGCTTGTTTGACTATGGACATATCTTCTGGAATCATGGACTTATAATCATACCACTATAAAACAGAAAGTTACAAAGTGAAAGAAAGAGTCAGTAGTCATTAGGAAAGGGGAAAGAGTCATTGTTGTTATTGTTGTGGTAGTTGTGGTAGTTGTCATTGGTACTAAGGTTATTAAGGTTTGGGGTTTGGGGTTAACTCCTGTTAATAAGGTTATTAAGGTAAAGATTCTGCAATTATACTGCAGTCCACCCTGCCCGAAGCAGACGGAAAACCTTAGTTACCTTAGTAACAGAGTCACTACACCCAAACACCAAACCTTAGTCCCTATGTTTGTAATAAGTGCTTTTGCGAAGAAAGCATAAGCCAAAAGAGTATTATTTTTGATTTACCGATTCACCAATAAAACTCAAAGACTTATGCAAACACAAAGGACGCAATTA
>TBL_comb47_HYPODRAFT_10000600_pt1 | contig 47498 bp, 45 predicted proteins | sample TroBogypolimnion_40_FD_10682 | JGI IMG/M metagenome (IMG submission 10682)
CTTGGTCGGGGTGATCTTCGAAACAGCGTGCATTGAGGGTGAGCCATCGTTCACTATCGGCATCTGCGGCGAATAAGCGCAGCGTCTCCCCCTCAGGTAGCGCCAGCGGTTTGTCGTCGTGCAGTGGGCGTTCCATCCGCACCAGGGTACGAGTGAGAGTGGCCGACGACGGCATTTCTAGGTTGGAGGTGATGCCGTGAATCCACACTGCTAAGCGGAGGCCCAGTTGGACAGCCAGATCACTTGCTGAGGTCAACATCGCTTGATCCAGTTGGTCGCCCAGAAACTCAAGTTCTAAAAAACCTTCATGGACAACGCCCTGGGCATATCCTTCTAATCGGTGATTATTGAAACGGAGAAAATGTTTCGCAGATTCCCCGGTGAGTTGTTCCTCTGCTTGGCCACTCAAAGCCTCTCTCGCTGAGCGGAGTTCCTGTTCGGCTGCCAGGAGTCGAATCGCGTGAACCTCTTGATGGCTCAGTGTCTCCGCCCGACGCAGTGTGATGCCCATAGGTGCAGGCTAGCGATCTAAATGGATAGTCTTCGGATATGCGACCACGTTCAGCCAAAGGTCGGGCTCAAGAGACGGATCGTCGTCTCCAGGAGGCGTATCCAGGTTCGGCCCGGGAACTGTGTGCGTTGACCTTTTCGACGCCCTTCCAGCTGCTCGCCGCCACAATCCTGTCTGCTCAATGCACCGATGAACGGGTCAACCTCGTCACGCCGTTCCTGTTTGAGCGTTTTCCAACCCCTGAAACCTTGGCCCTAGCTCGACAAGAAGACATTGAAGCAATAGTTCATGCCACCGGGTTCTTTCGAGCGAAGGCAGGCAACCTGATCGCAATGGCCCAACGAGTCTGTGCTGAGTACGGCGGGATCGTACCGACAGAACTTGCTGACCTCACGACCTTGGCTGGTGTGGGTCGAAAAACCGGCAACGTGTTGCGTTCCGTAGCTTTTGATCTTCCAGGCCTTCCGGTGGATACTCATGTCACTCGCTTAGTCCATCGCCTTGACATCACCAAAGAGTCAGACCCTGTGAAAATCGAATATTCCTTGAATGAATTCGTGCCGCCATCGAATCGAGGAGGTTTCAGTTTACGTCTGATTTTGCACGGACGAGCTGTGTGCAATGCCCGTCGTCCAAACTGCGCTCAGTGTCTCTTGGCAGACTTCTGTCCAAAAGTTGGGGTGCGCTAGCAGCGGCTAGTGCTGTCGCTTTTCAGCGCTCCGCGTCGCACGGCGCAGCCTGCGAAGTGAACCGTGAATTGAGCGCTCCAGTGCGATTAATTCCGCGTCGACACCATCTTCGCCGCTGTTGCGTTCAACAATGGAAGATACTCTTCGTGCCATATCTTCGAGGCTAGCGAGAAGAGACGAGAGTTCAGAGGCATCATCCACCTAGGGATCTTGGCGTATCTCGGCCCCGTTGTCACCTTGGGATTTTGTTCCCAACGACAGCGATACGATGAAGGAGTGTTGACCTTTATTGATGCCAGGGCATTTTCCGGGGAATTATCTAGCCTTTTGCCCTCTCCCGAAGCGCCTGGAACCGCCGTAGCTGCACAAGTGCGCACCATCACCGAGGCGGTGCGCAACGAAGGGGATGCTGCGCTGTTTCGCTTCACGCAAGAATTCGATGGTGCCTCGCTTGATCGCCTCGACGTAACACAAGAAGAACTACAAGCTGCGACGGGCCGTATTGATCCCTCAGTGCTTCACGCCCTTGAAGTCGCCTACAAGAGAATTTTTGCTTACCACGCGCACGAAATGTCGACTCCTGAAACCTATGAGGATGGAACAGTCACCGTTCGCCCCCTCAGCGTGCCTGTAGATCGGGCCGGGTGTTACGCTCCAGGCGGACTTGCTCGCTATCCCTCGTCGGTGCTGATGTGTGTCGCCCCTGCACGAGTGGCTGGAGTCGACAATATTGCCCTTTGTATTCCCCCTGACAGGAGTGGTCGTATTGATGACGTCTCCCTGGCCGCAGCAGCGGTGGCGGGAGTGAGCGAGGTCTATGCCCTCGGCGGGGCGCAAGCTATCGCCGCCCTGGCTCTCGGCACAGAGACGATCCCAAGGGTTGACGTGATCGTTGGGCCCGGTAATAGCTATGTCGCTGAAGCGAAACGACAGTTGTCGGGCGAAGTTGGCGTTGCCTCATCATTTGCTGGCCCCTCGGAAGTCGTGGTGATCGCAGACGGCTCAACTCGACCCGAACTCGCAGCGATTGACCTGATGGTTCAGGCTGAACACGGCCCTGACGGTATGGCGTGGTTGATCACCTGGGATGAGATGATCGCCCGAAACGTGGATGCCGCGTTGGAACGGTTGATCGCCGAGTCTCCGAGAAAGGAACAGCTGCTCGCCACCATGGAAAAGAGTGGCGTGTGTGTCCTGGTGGATTCGCCGGCTCAAGCGGTAGAGGTTTCAAACATTGTCGCGCCAGAGCATCTCGAACTTCTTGTGGATGATTATTCTGACTTGGTTGAACTCATCCGAAATGCCGGTGCAGTGTTCTGCGGGCAAAACGCTCCGGCAAGTCTTGGCGACTATGCGGTCGGCCCCAACCACATCCTCCCGACGAACCGCAGCGCACGTTTTGCCTCATCACTTCGTGCTGACGACTTTCTCAAGCACATTCACGTTGTAGAGGTCTCGCCTGAAGGGTTTGATGAGCTGGCCCCTACTGTCATTGCTCTTGCCCAGAGTGAAGGGCTCGCAGCGCACGTCGATTCGATCCGGTTTCGTCAATGAGCACGCCTGCGCCCCGCCCCGGGTTGTCCAGCCTCGCTGGTTACTACTCACCTCAGGTCACTGCTTCAGTTCGTCTGAACTCGAATGAGTCACCGGTGGCCCCCCCTGATTCTTTCGTCGAAAAGCTTAAAAATGCTCTTGACCAGATTTCGCTCCATCGGTATCCGGATCGGCAAGTCAACGCCCTTCGAGAGGCGCTCGCCGACCGAGAGGGAGTTTTGCCATCTGAGATTTTCTGTGCCAATGGTTCTGATGAAGTTCTCCAGAGTCTTTTCTTGGCCTATGGGGGACCGGGACGTTCGGTACTCATCTTTGAGCCCACCTACGCGCTCCATAGTGAAATCGCTCGGATTACCGGCACGCAGGTGATTACTGCTGAACGCAGCGATGACTTCACCTTGAGTGAGGAAATCGTCTCAGCCGCCATCACATCACACCAACCCGACATCGTGATGTTGTGCTCACCGAATAATCCAACGGGTCTGACAGAACCGGTGGAAGCGCTGCACGCTGCACTCGATTCGCCATCCCTCGTGCTGGTCGATGAGGCCTATGGTCAGTTTGCCTCCTATCGCGCTCATGACGTTGTCGATCCGACGGATCGTGAGCGTTTGGTTACCATTCACACATTCTCGAAGACGTGGGCGCTCGCTGGCTTGCGCCTCGGCTACGCCGTGGCTCCTTCTGCCGTTGTTGAAAACCTTGAGTTGGTTGCTATGCCGTATCACCTCTCCAGCATCACCCAACGAGCCGGGCTCTTGGCTCTAGAAGGTCAAGACGAAATGGAAGCGAGGGTGCTGACACTCAAAGAGGAACGCCAAAGGATAGAGGACGCCATGGCGCCCTTAGCGGTAAAGGTGTGGCCCTCGGAAGCGAATTTTATTCTGTTTCGACCGACCACGCTGGTGAGCAATGATGTGTGGCAGGGACTCCTCGACCGTTCAGTTCTCGTTCGAAACTTTTCCGATTGGCCTCGGCTCGACGGATGCCTGCGAGTGACTGTTGGAACCCCTAAAGAAAACCAGGCATTCATTACTGCACTCAGAGAGGTGGTTGGACAATGACGAATCGAAGAGGAAGCGCAGAGCGAACCACAAAGGAAACCGAAATTTTCGTGTCACTTGCTCTCGACGGGAGCGGTCAGTGCGATAACGCAACAGGTATTCCATTCTTCGACCACATGCTCGATCAACTGGGTCGTCATGGCGGATTTGATCTTTCAATCCAGGCCACTGGAGATCTTCATGTCGACACTCACCACACCATCGAGGATGTTGGCATCACGTTGGGTGAGTGTTTCCTCGAAGCGCTCGGTGATAAGGCAGGCATCGCTCGATTCTCGTCACGGACCATCCCGCTTGATGAAGCCGCAATTGCTGTTGCTTTAGACCTCTCAGGTCGACCATTTCTCTTCTTTGGATTGGAATTTGCACCAGACACGCCAGGACTCGGGGAGCCTGCGTTTGACCCACAGCTGACCGAAGAATTTTTTCGAGCCTTTGCCACCGCTGCAGGAATCACTTTGCACGTTGACAAGGTGCGGGGGCGCAATACCCATCACCTCGTGGAAGCGACGTTCAAGTGCGTCGCTCGATGCCTCAGGGATGCGGTGACCGTTGTTGGTGGTGGAATCCCTTCGACGAAGGGTGCGTTGTAGGTCGTGTCCGCATGATCGGAGTCGTTGACTACGGCATAGGGAACCTTCATTCAGCCCAAAAAGCCCTGCGACACGTTGGTGGTGAGGCAGAGCTGATCAGTAGCCCAGACTCGATCGCCGACGCCGACGCACTTGTCCTCCCGGGCGTCGGTTCTTTTGGTCGTTGTGCCGACGCATTGTCCTCGGCTGGGTGGACTGAACCGCTCCTTGCAGCGATCTCATCAGGTATGCCATTTCTTGGCATTTGCGTGGGGTTTCAACTCCTCTACGAAGGATCTGCTGAGTCGCCAGACGCCGTTGGCCTCTCAGTACTGAAGGGTTCTTGCCGTCGACTGCCGAGCGATCAACGATGCCCGCAGATTCAATGGAACAGGATTGACTGCATCTCTGGCTCGACCCTTCTGCCAGAGCCCTTGAGCGAAGAGTGGATGTACTTCGTCCATTCCTATGCCCCTCCAGTTGGTGGTGAGACGGTAGCGACGTGCTCGTATGGTGAAACGATCGCTGCGGCCATCGAGAAAGAGAATCTTTTTGGTGCTCAGTTCCATCCCGAGAAATCGGGTGACGCAGGTTTGCGTTATCTTCGGAAGTTTGTCGACGTTGTGGAATCCCAATAATGGACTTCTACGCAGCAGTGGACTTGCGAGGCGGGCAGGCTGTTCGCCTGCTGCGCGGGGACTTTGCGCAACAGACCTCTTATGGGGATCCCCTCGAGCTCGCTACAAGTTTTGTCGAAGGTGGTGCAGATTGGCTCCATGTTGTTGATCTAGATGGAGCGCGTGATGAGAAGCGACGCAATTTGTCGGTCATTCAATCGCTCTGTGCGATGAGTTCAATTCCCATCGAGGTTGGCGGTGGGGTCCGAAGCGTCGACGACGCTGAAATCCTGCTCGACGCCGGGGTCGCAAGAGTAATTCTCGGTACCGTTGCCCTCGAGAACCCGTCACTGGCACTTGAGATCACTGATTTATTTTCCGGGCGCGTTGCAGTAGGCATCGACTACCGACGAGATTCGTCGGGGATCACTCTCGGGGTGAGAGGCTGGGAAGAAACCGTGGCCATCGAATTGGCAGATGCGGTAGAGCAGTTTGTTCCCACACAGGCAGCCGGCATAGTGGCCACGGCCATCGATCAAGACGGCACCCTCGAAGGCCCCGATATCGTCGGATTATCGGCGCTCCTCGAAGCGACCAGCATTCCCATTGTGGCCTCCGCAGGGGTGGGCTCGCTCAACCATCTCCAGACTCTCGCGAGATTCATTTCTCCAGGGGCAGGTCGTCAACTCAGCGGTGTCGTGGTGGGCAAGGCTCTTGTCGAAGGACGATTCACTGTGGAAGAAGGAGTCGCTGCATGCAAGTGACTCGGGTGATTCCTTGCCTTGATGTCGCTGCGGGTCGAGTGGTCAAAGGTGTCAATTTCGTGAACCTTGCCGATTCTGGTGATCCCGTGGAACTTGCTGCACGTTACGGTGCTGAAGGCGCCGATGAGATTGTTTTCCTCGACATCACTGCGACGCATGAGCGGCGGGACACCATGTTGTCCGTCGTTGAGCGAGCAGCCGAAGTCTTGTTCGTACCACTCACTGTCGGCGGAGGGGTGAGAAGTATTGACGATGGGCGACGGCTGTTGCGAGCTGGAGCAGAAAAGGTTGGGATCAATAGCGCAGCTGTGGAACGCAATGAACTCATCAACGAGCTAGCAGATGAGTTCGGCGCTCAATGTGTAACCGTGGCGATTGACGCTCGATGGAATGGTTCCTTTTATGAGGTATATGTCAATGGAGGTCGAGTGCCGACCGGTAAGCCAGCCCTCTCCTGGGCGCTCGAGGTCGAGCAGCGAGGAGCTGGGGAGATATTGCTCACCTCAATGGACAGAGACGGAACCAAGGATGGATTTGATTTGACGCTGACACGGGCGATCTCCGATGAAGTGGGTATTGCCGTCATCGCGTCCGGGGGGGTAGGAGGCCTTCAGGACTTGGTGGATGGGGTTCTCGAGGGCGGCGCTGATGCCGTTCTTGCGGCATCAATCTTTCACGAGCAGCAGTTCACTCTTTCCGAGGCGAAGCAGTATCTGGCACTTCACGGCGTCACTGTTCGACCTGTGTGAAGTCGTTCTGAACCCGCCATGAGATGCGATACGGTCATTTAGTGAACGAAAACGAACATGTCACCGGGCTCGACAAGCAGGCAATCACCGTCCTTTTTGATCGAGTTTTGGTCAAAGTTGGTGATGCCGAAGGGGAACGACGGAGCCGCTCAGGCATCCTGATCCCAGCGACGGCGCAAATGTCTCGCCGGCTCACGTGGGGAGAGACGGTAGCCGTGGGACCCCATGTGCGAGCGGTGAAACTCGGAGATCAAGTTCTTTTCAATCCAGAAGACCAGTTCGAGGTTGAAATCCATGCAGAGGAGTACAGCATTCTTCGCGAGCGAGATATCCACGCTGTAGCAACCACCCGTATGGATGGGGGAACAGGACTGTATCTATGACCCTCAAGGTCGCCAGTGACGACATGTTTGATGAGATTGTCTTCGATGACAAAGGGCTCGTTGTCGCCGTTGTTCAAGATGTAGCGGATCGTACGGTGTTGATGGTGGCCTATATGAATCAATCTTCGCTCCGCAAGACCGTGGAAACTGGTCGGACATGGTTTTGGTCGCGAAGCCGTCAGGAACTTTGGTGCAAGGGGGAAACCTCAGGAGACCGACAATTTGTTCACTCCATCGACTACGACTGTGATGGCGACGCTCTCTTGATCATCGTGGAGCAACAAGGCAAGGGGGCTTGTCACACTGGAGAGCGAAGCTGTTTTTTCCGCGTCTTGGCGACGGGCCAAGATGCTGAGGAGCGTCCGTGATGAGCTCGGGGCAACGTCAAGCGGTTCCGGCACTCGATGATTTCGTTGATCTTGCGAAGGCGCACAAGATTATTCCGGTCACGAGGGAAATCGTTGCTGACACCTTGACGCCTGTTGGGGTCTTCCTTGCGGCCATTGGAAGCGGCGATGGGTTTCTCCTTGAGTCCGTGGAGGGAGGTGACCGGTGGGGGCGGTACTCATTTGTCGGGCGTCGGCCACTTGCCACGTTGACATCGACCAACGGATCGCTGACGAGCTTTGGGGACGCGTTCGATTTCAACGGTGAGACCATGCTGGAAGCACTTGAGTCACTGATGCACTCTGTGAGCACGCCAGATCTTTCACACCTACCGCCATTGCATAGCGGCGTCGTCGGGTATTTGGGCTACGACACAGTGCGCGAGATCGAAAACCTCCCCGCTCCGCCTTCTCGCTCGCTGGACCTTCCAGACGCCACCATGATGATCATCGGAGAGTTGATCGCCTTTGATCACTGGCGCCAACGCATCACACTTATTGTGAATGTGGTCATCCCTGATGAAGTGTCTCACGATGGACTGACCGATCTCTACGATCGAGCGCTTGATGATCTCAATGAGTTGGAGCGAGCCAGCGGAAGCACCCCAGCCATTCCGCCTCTCATGGCACCAAGCGAATCAACCTTGACAACCTTCGCTGACGCACTTTCGACGATGACCTCGACTGAGTATCAACAGGCAGTCAGTGTTGCAAAGGAGTACGTTACGGCGGGAGACATCTTCCAGGTGGTCCTGTCACAGCGTTTTGACATTGACGGGCCCGTGGATGCATTCGGCGTGTACCGGGCCCTTCGTCTCTTAAATCCAAGTCCATATCTCTATTTTCTGCGGATTAATGGCGTCGAGATCGCCGGATCCTCACCTGAGGCCATGGTTCGTCTTCGTGATGGCGTCGTCACCTCTCGACCTATCGCCGGGTCTCGACGTCGAGGAGCAACGCCGCGGGAAGATGAGCTCTTGGGAGCGGAACTGCGTGAAGATCCTAAAGAGGTTGCCGAGCACGTGATGTTGGTCGACTTGGCCCGCAATGATGTGGGTCGGGTTGCATCCTTTGGTAGTGAAGAAGTCGAGGAGCTCATGACCTTGGAGCGCTACAGCCACATCATGCATTTGACATCGCAAGTCTCAGGTCGTCTGCGGGAGGACAAGGGTCCAATCGACGTGCTGCGCGCTACGTTCCCCGCCGGGACCCTTTCAGGAGCCCCCAAGGTGAGAGCCATGGAGATCATCGACGAACTCGAGCCCACTCGGCGCGGGGTCTACGGTGGCGTGGTTGGGTATCTCGACTTCTCCGGCAACATTGATACGGCTATCGCCATTCGAACACTTGTCGTGACTCCCTCTGGTCACGCTTCTGTACAGGCTGGTGCGGGCATTGTGGCTGATAGCGATCCGTCGAGCGAAGACGCGGAGTGTCATGCAAAGGCCGCTGCGGTCTTAAACGCCGTGGCGGTTGCCCGAGCCGCCGGCGGCGCCCTATGAGCGAGGACGTTGCGACACCCATTTCTGCCCTGGCTCCTCGGCCTGGGGCAGTTGCGGTGCGCTCGCATCAAGCAGTGTCTGTCTCGGGTGATGATGCAACGCCTTTTCTTCAGGGGCAGTGCTCGCAGGACATTGCCCTGCTTGGGGAGAACTCTTCCGCATGGACCTTCGTCCTTGAGCCAGATGGCAAGTTGGGATTCCTGGCCCTTGCTGTGCGGGTAGGGGATGGCTATCGGCTCTTGTGTGCTGAAAAAGAGATTGATGGTCTTCTCGCTCGCCTCCGTCGATTCGCGTTACGCGTCGCTGTAAGTTTTGCAACGACAGAAGTCACACTCTTGTTTGGCCCTGAACGACCGCAGGAACTCGAGGACGCAGTCGATCTCGTAGGGCTGCAGTGTGAGCCAAGCATGCACGCGTGGATGATCGACTCCGATCATGCGAGCGCGGATTTTGATGTCGACACAGTGTTTGATCCCTGGTATGCAAGTGCGTGGTTCTCGCACCTTGACTTTAATGATGCACACGAAGGAATGAATCCGTTCTCGTTTGGGGCGACGTTCATTGCCGGATCCTGTTCATTCACGAAGGGTTGCTACACCGGTCAAGAACTCGTGGCTCGCGTTGAGGCGAGGGGAGTACAAGCGCCGCTACAACTCTGTGCTCTCTCGGCGAGTGGGCCCGTCGAGACTGGTGTTGAACTTTTACGCGACGGCGTTTCGATTGGAACAGTGGAGCGCACTGCCATAGATGCCGCTTCTGGATCCACAAGAGGCTTTTGTCTTGTCAAGCGCAGTGCTCTCAGTCCAGATGGATTCACAGCCCTGGCCGGACACACAGAGGTGAGTGTTCGAATGCTGGATGCTCGTTAAGTACCGCCCGACTACTACGATAAAGCCATGGCCACCTATCTCGATGGGATCCTCGAAGCACATCGCAGGAATGCTTCAAGAGACGATCGTTCGTTCGTTGAACTTCGAGATCTGGCTGAAAGCGTACCGAGTCCTGCGTCACTGCGAGCAGCCCTGGAACAACCAGGTCTCTCTGTCATCGCTGAGTTCAAGCGTCGGAGTCCGTCGAAGGGCCTGCTGAACGAGACCGTCGATCTCACCAAGATGGTGCTGGACTATGTTGAAGGCGGCGCATCGGCGTTAAGTGTGTTGACCGACGAAGAATTCTTTGGCGGTTCGACCGGTGATCTTGTTACGGCCCGGTCATGCACTTCGATTCCCATTTTGCGGAAAGATTTTACGGTCGATGAGCGCGATGTCTGCGACGCAAAGATCATGGGTGCAAGTGCAATTTTGCTCATTGTCGCTGCACTGGACGACCAAGAACTGACCACCTTCTCGAGACTGGGAGCAGATCTCGGACTTGATGTTCTCGTCGAAGTGCATGACGAACAAGAACTCCTGCGCGCTCTGCGTCTTGACAACCCGCTTCTCGGTATTAACCAGCGAGATCTTCGATCCTTCGACGTAGACCATGACCGTGTCCTGAAACTCATCGAGATGGTCCCTTCCTCTGTGGTGACGGTTGCCGAATCTGGAATTACGACAAATGAGCAGGCACGCGTTCTCGCCCAAGCGGGAGTCAACGGCGTACTCGTGGGGGAAATGTTTATGCGATCACCAGATGTGGTCAGCGCGGTGGAGAGCCTTTCGTCGCTGCAGGCGCGTCGGCGAGGGACGGTTGTGAATCGATGAATACCTTCGTGAAGATATGTGGCATTACTAATGAAGCTGACGCCCTTCTCGCCGTTGGCCTGGGTGCTGACTCGGTAGGGCTTATTTTCGCTCCGTCGCCCCGCCAGGTATCACTGGCGACTGCTGGCGACATTGTTCGTCGTCTTCCTCCGGAAACACTCGTTGTGGGCGTCTTCAGGGACGAAGCACCCCTGCGTGTAGTTGAGATCGCCAACCAACTGGGATTTGGAGGCGTACAACTCCACGGCAATGAGTCCGTGGCTGACGTGCAGTACATCTCTGAACGGGTCCCGTTGGTAATCAAAGCATTGGCCGCTACGAGCGCTGGGATATCTCGCTTCGCAGAATCGGGGGCAGACCTCTTGTTGATTGATGGACCAAACCCTGGGAGCGGTGAAGTTTTCGACTGGTCACTCGCCGAAGGCGTGGCGCACGCAGATCAGCTCATTGTCTCGGGGGGTCTCACGCCTCAAAATGTAGCGAGCGCATTGGGTCAGATCCACCCCTACGGTGTAGATGTGGCCACTGGCGTTGAGATGGCTCCCGGCGTGAAGGATCCCAGGAAGCTGAAAGCCTTTGTCGACGCAGTGCGAGACTATGACGAGGATCGGGAAGTCCCCGAGTACGGTGATGTGGACGATGGACCCTTTGATTGGAGTCGAAGTTGAGATGGTAGACAACGCTGAGATGATGATGGGGACTCCCGATGATGACGGCCGGTTTGGTTCCTTTGGTGGACGCTTCGTTCCTGAACCCCTGATTCCTGCATGTTTGGAACTTGAAGCTGCGTTCAAGGACGCCTGGGGTGACCCCGTCTTCGTGGAGGAATATGAGTCGATCCTCCACGACTTTGGCGGGAGACCAACCCCCATCACTTTTTGCCGACGCTTGTCCGAGGACTTGGGTATCTCGCTCTATCTCAAACGAGAAGACCTTGCGCATACGGGATCTCACAAAATCAATAACGTGATTGGTCAAGCGTTACTGACTCGACGCATGGGGAAGCACAAGATGATCGCCGAGACCGGCGCCGGTCAACACGGAGTTGCATCGGCGACCGCAGCTGCACTGTTGGGACTCGAGTGCACCGTCTACATGGGTGAGCTCGACACACAGCGCCAAGAGCTCAACGTCTTTCGAATGGAATTGTTGGGAGCAACGGTGGTTCCCGTAACCTCAGGAAGCAAGACGCTCAAGGACGCAGTCAATGAAGCCATGCGAACCTGGGTGACCCAAGTTGACGACACGCACTACTGCCTCGGTTCCGTGATGGGGCCTCATCCGTTCCCTTGGATGGTTCGAGAATTTCAACGTGTCATCGGCGATGAGGCTGCGCTGCAGTCAAAGGAGTTGGGTATCGGTACGCCCGATTTTGTGGTTGCGTGCATTGGTGGAGGATCGAATGCGGCTGGAATGTTTGCCGGTTTTGCCGACAGCACTGCTCAGCTCATTGGGGTCGAAGCCTCCGGGGGCGCAGCGATCACCTCTGGATCTCCGGGCGTTCTTCATGGCATGCGATCCCAATTGATTCAGGACGATCAGGGTCAGATTAGTGAGGCCCACTCGATCTCAGCTGGGCTTGACTATCCAGGTATCGGCCCGGAACACGCTCACTTGGCGGACATAGGCCGTGCACGCTACGAACAAGCAGGCGATGACGAAGTGCTCGAGGCCCTGCAACTTTTGGCCTCNCGAGAAGGAATCATTCCCGCTCTTGAACCCGCCCACGGATTGGCCTGGATTTTGCGTGANGCGGGACGCAGCATTCCGAAGGGCTCGAGCGTCCTGTTGAATATGTCCGGACGTGGTGACAAAGATGTNGCGCAAGTTCTGTCGATCCTCAAGGGTCGACCGTAATCAATGGGTATTTCACTCTCAGAGCGTTTTGAAGCGCTTAGCAAAGAGAAGAAGAAGNTTCTCATCCCGTACATCATGGCGGGAATGGATGATTCATGGCTCGACATCGTGGAAGCAGTAATCGATGCTGGTGCTGATGCTGTCGAGATCGGACTTCCCTTTTCAGATCCCATTCTTGACGGAGTGACAATCCAAGAGGCCGGATTGCTCAGCCTGGCCAACGGCACCACGGCGTTTTCGGTGTTCGCTGAACTTGCCAAACGGTCGCTCCAAGTTCCCCTTGTCGTGATGACGTATTACAACATCGTGGCGCACAGCGGTCACGAACGTTTTGCTGGTGAAGCAGCCGCCGCTGGAATCACTGGTTCGATTGTGCCTGACCTCAGCCTTGAGGAAGTCGGCGATTGGCAAGACGTGGCCCGTTCTCACGGGATTGACTCGGTCCTTCTCGTGGCTCCCTCAACCCCGCACGAACGGACCAGGGAAATTTGTGCTCGCTCTAAGGGTTTTGTTTATGCAGTCGCTCGCATGGGGGTGACGGGAGAGCAGGGGGCACTAAGCGATGATGTCCAAGGGGTGGTCTCGAAAATTAGAGCCGTTCCTTCTCCACCTGTCTGTGTCGGTATCGGCGTGTCGACCCCGGAGCAAGCATTCGACGTGTCCAGAGAAGCCGATGGCGTCATTGTTGGCTCTGCACTCGTTCGTAAAATCCTCGATGGGGAAGGTGCTCAAGGAGCACACGCTTTCGTCAGCTCGCTCAGAGAGGCAATCGATCGTTAAGCGCGTTTGCCGATGACGACACAGCCGTTGTGTCCGCCAAAGCCAAAAGAATTACTCAAAATAATTGGTTGCTCAAGTTTGCGAGCCTCGCCTTGAACAACATCGAGAGTGATATCGGGGTCGAGAGTTTCGAGGCCAATGGTGGGCGGAATGAGTCCAGATTCAATGGTCAACACGCTTGCCACAGCTTCAATGGCACCTGCGCCGCCCAGCGAATGGCCGGTGACTCCCTTTGCTGAGGTGACTGGAACTGTTCCTTGGCCGAAAAGGGCGGTGATGGCGATGGCTTCAGCTTGATCGTTCAACGGCGTCGATGTCCCATGAGCATTGATATGGCCAACTTCTTCCTTTGTTATCGAGGCATCTTCCAACGCCAACTCCATGCACCTGCGTGCACCCGCACCGTCAGCGCGAGGAGCAGTGATGTGGAACGCGTCGGCGGTCGATGCCGCTCCGAGGATCTCGCCATAGATCTTTGCTCCTCGAGCCATTGCGTGGTCCATATCCTCAAGGACGAGCGCCCCTGCACCTTCCGAGAGGACAAAGCCATCGCGATTGACGTCAAAGGGCCGTGACACTCCGGAACTTGAGAGTGCGGTCATGTTGCCGAACCCGGCATACGTCACCGGGTCCATCACCGACTCACCGCCCCCGCCAATCACCACATCAACTCTTCCGGTCGCAACAAGTCGAGCAGCGGAAGCGAGGGAATGGGTCCCAGCAGCGCATGCCGTGGTGACGGTCTCTGCAGGACCCTGCCAACCAAGCCGCATGGCAATTTGAGCTGCCCCTGCATTGGGCATCATCATGGGAGCGAGAAAGGGTGTGACGCGATTCGCACCCTTTTCAACAAGCACCATCTGTTGGGCGGTGAGCGTGGTCATTCCGCCGATACCCGTTCCAAAGATCACCCCGGCGCGCTCGACATCCACATCACGTTCGCTGAGGTGGGAGTCCTCGTAGGCTTCCATTGCTGCCGCAAACGACACCTGAGCAAAGCGGTCAATTCGTCGAACCTCTTTGGGTCCGAAATAATCTTGCGGATCGAAGCCCGGGATCCTGCGGTCCTCGCTGAACGAACCGGACATCAATCCGTCAAAGAGAGTTTGGGCTCCGATGCCACACGCAGAAACTGCTCCGATTCCAACAATGGCTACGCGTCGACCTCGAAGAGGTGTTCCGGCGTTGACGCCAATGATCATTAGAGCTTGGCGTTGACCAGGTCGAACGCCTGTCCGATGGTCTCAACACCTTCGAGCTCGTCTTCTTCAACGGTGATGTCGAAGGTCTCTTCTAGGGCCATCACGAGTTCTACGAGGTCAAGGCTGTCAGCATCTAAATCGTCTGCGAAGCGAGCCTCTTTCACTACAGCTTCTGGACTGACCTGCAGGACCTCTACCGCACAAGTCTTGAACTTCTCAAAGGTAGCGTCATCGCTCACCGGGACTCCTCTCGCTTGATGATCTCACTACGTACCGTAGTGGGCCACAACGGCCAGACACAATCTACAGCCCCATCCCTAAGCCACCGTCGATGGCCAGGATGGCTCCGGTGATGTAGGAGGCTGCCGGTGACGCCAAAAACACAACAGCAGTCGCTACTTCATCAGGGGTTCCAAGCCTGCCAGCGGGGACTTGGTCAGCGAGAAGGGCCAAGCGATCTTCCCCTAAGGCAGTTGTCATATCGGTTTCGATCAGTCCGGGAGCGACCACATTGACCGTGATGCCTCGAGAGGCAACCTCCCGCGCCACCGCCCGCGCCATGCCGATGACCCCAGCTTTGGAAGCTGCGTAGTTCGCTTGGCCGGGAAGTCCCATCAAGGCGCCGATCGACGAGACCACGACAATGCGGCCACTGCGCTGTCGGATCATTCGCTTGAGGGAGCGGCGCACAACACGGAACGTGGATGTCAGGTTGACATCAATGACCTCGACAAAATCCTCATCGCTCATACGAACACTCAATTGATCGCGAGTGATGCCAGCATTGGCAACGACCACATCAATCGAACCGGTTTCTTCTTCTATGGCGTCCATTGCAGCGAGAAGATCCTCAGGACTGCTGAGGTCGACCGAGCGGTGCTCTACGCCGGATGCTGCGTCACCGGGCGTACGCGAGAGCCCGAAGACTCGATCCCCCTGGAGGACAAACGCCTCGGCGCAGGCTGCTCCGATTCCCCTACTTGCCCCTGTGACGATGACCGTTCGTTGTTCACTCATGTTGGATTCCCTCGATAGTCCAGTACATCTTGCGGCGTAGAAATTGCTGTAAGCGTCGCGTCGGCTCTCATCCTCTTCACCAGTCCAATCAGTACTGAGCCGGGACCCAATTCCACGAATTCATGGGGTCCCTCCGGCAAACGTTCTATGGATTCTTGATAGCGCACAGCGCCGGTGAGTTGAGCCAAGAGGAGCACTCGCCAGAGTTCGCCCCCTTCTTGAGATGTTGCATTGATGTTCGCAACGACGGGGATGTGCCCGTCGAGGAAGATCGTGTCATTGAGCGCTTCTTCCAAAACGTCCTGTGCTGGGGCCATCAGCGGTGAATGGAATGCTCCACCCACATCGAGGGGGAGCACCTTCCGCAACCCAAACTCCTTGGCCCCGAGGCGCAAGGCATTGAGTTCTTCGCTGGATCCTGCGATCACGCTCTGGCCGGGAGCGTTTTGATTGGCGATAACCAGGGTGGTGAACTTCTCGAGGACTCCTTGGAGTACTTCTGGATCTGCCCCGAGAACGGCCACCATAGAGCCAGGGTTTTGTCGTGAGGCTCGCTCCATTGCTTGTCCTCGCTGCAGGACGAGACGTGTTGCTGACTCCAGGTCGAGAATCCCAGCGAAGGTCAAGGCGCTGTACTCTCCAAGGCTGTGGCCAATAGCGAGGTCAACATCACTGAGGGCAATCGCATCGGCAACCACCATGCTGATGGCAAAGGTGGCGAGTTGAGCATTGTCGGTGCGGACAAGCTCAGGTCCGTCAGCCATCTCAACGAGATGGCGAACATTGATTCCCGAGATTTCTCCGATCTGATCGAATAGTTGGCCCGAAGGGTGATCTTTCCAAGCAAGTCCCATACCCGGCTTGATCGCGCCCTGGCCTGGGAACAACGCTATTCGCATGAGTGATTCCTTCTCCTCTGTTTTGCCCACAAGTCTCGCATGACCGATCACGGCGTGGTGCCGATAGCCTCAGGTTATGCGGGTCAGCGCTATCCAAGTGGCATCAACCCACGACGTTGAGGAAAACAGACAGTCCTTGAGGTCATGGGTTGAGCGGGCCGCTCAGGAGGGGAGCGAGTTCATCGTGCTGCCCGAAGCGTCGCAGCGACGTTTTGGCACGGGCGCCGAACCTTTGATCAGTGATGCTGAATCGATAGAAGGCCCCTACGTATCGACCATGATCGCCTTGAGTCAACAGTTCAACGTGACGATCTCTGCGGGAATCTTCGAGACATCGCGCGAGAAGGGGAAGGCATTTAATACGACCGTGCTGACTGAGCCGTCTGGATCGGTTGCTTCCTACCGAAAAATCCACCTCTATGACGCATTTGGCTTTGAAGAGTCAGCAGGCGTAGTGAGCGGGCCAGTCGACGACTCCAATCTGCTCGTTCGGTCACGAGGGGGTCTGCGAGTTGGCGTGATGACCTGTTTCGATCTTCGCTTTCCAGAAATGGCTGGAGCACTCTTACGGCGTGGCGCAACTGCGATATCAATCGGCGCCGCTTGGGTCGAAGGTCCACTCAAAGATGAGCAGTGGATGACCTTGCTTCGAGCACGAGCAGTGGAGACCACTTCGTTTGTCATCGCCGCCGCACAGCCCGGTCCGAACTATTGCGGACGAAGTTGCATTGTGCACCCAAACGGAACCGTGCTGGCCCAGGCGGATAAAAGTGAATCTTGCGTGATTACGGCTGATCTCAATGATGACGAACTCCAGGAGGTTCGCCTCCGCATGCCAGTTGAACAGGGACGGCGGCTTCGATGACCTCCAATGAGGAAAGTGGTGCCCGGAGCGGGACTCGAACCCGCACGCCACTAAGGACAGAGACGTTTGAGGCCTCCGCGTCTGCCAATTCCGCCATCCGGGCAGTGCACCCATGCTACCGGTAACGCTGCAGGGGGTTGGCTCCCTTGAGGCGATCGAACTGTGGGAGTCATCGGCTCGTCTGCGCCATCCCGTAAGAGCAGCACATGGAACCCACGACCACAGAACGATTCTCTATCTGCGACTCGTGACCTCGGAGGGTGAAGGGTGGGGTGAAGTCGCTGCACTCGACAACCCAAGTGACGGCGACCCTTCCCTCGGTGAAGTCCGCCAGCATCTCGAATCGTTCTGGATTCCGAGAATGCTTACCGCTGCTCGCCAACGAGACGATGGTGGGCTCGGAAGCCACGAGATAGCGATGCTTTCGCCGGGATCGGTCACGGATCGATTCTGCTCGGCTGCACTTGAGATGGCTCTCCTTGACGCTGAACTACGCCGTCACTCGCTCAGTATGGCGCAATGGCTTCACAGCGACCACAAAGCGCTTCCCTTCGGGATGGCCCTTGGGATCCCCGGAGCAGAGAGCATCGAAGACCTCACCGCTCGCGCACTGTTGGGATCCGAAGCAGGAGCGAGCCGCGTGCGTGCCAAAATTGATCCTTCGTGCGCCGTTAGGTATCTGACATCGCTGCGCAGTGCGTTGGGATCACTCGACCTCCACGCTGACGCCAACGGAAGTTACGGCCTGCTGGCCAGCGATCAGGTGGTGGCTGAACTGACCGAGCTTGACGGACTCGATCTGCGTTGTATCGAGCAACCGCTCAGATCCAATGATCTGACCACCTACGCCCAACTGACAGCATCCGTGGCGACGCCGATTTGCCTCGACGAAGGCCTTGATTCGCCACAGAAGATGTCCCTGGCCCTTCGCTATGAAGCGGCCTCCGTGTTCTGCGTCAAGCCATCGCGATTGGGTGGGCTGCGCTCGGCTTTAGCTGTTTTAGGCCAAGCACGCGATGCGAACATGAACTGTTTCATTGGTGGCATGTTTGAGTCCGGCTTGGCCAGGGCAAGCCTCGGTGTTCTCGCAGGGCACCCAGCTTGTTCTCTCGTGAGCGATATAGCCGCCCCTTCGACCTACTTTGCCCAGGATCCCTGTGAGCTTGGGGGACCCGTAAAGGCGCTCCAGGAACTCTGGAACCACAGTGGAGTTGGACCATGGCCACTTGAGAAATCACGGTCCCTTGTGGGGACTTTTCCTCGCTCCTCCTTGTGAGAGTGCACGGCTCGCTCACACTCTAGGATGTCCAACGTGCGACAAGCATCGGTGCGGCGAAAACTCCAGGAGTTCCAGGATCGAATCGTGGCACTGCGCGAGGAGATTTCCATCTTGAGCGAACAGATAGAAGTCCTCGATGAAGAGGTCGAGGATCTACGGATTCGGGCCATGGTCAGCGAGACGCCGATCTCAATTCGTGAACACGCCGAAGCTTCTCGGCACGTAGAGCTGGCACACCGGGCGCAAGAGCGAGCGGTGGAGCAGGTTGCACTTCTCGAGATTGAGCGCAATATTTTGCTGGACGAGATCGTTGTAGAGGTTGTCTCATGAGTCTCGATCGACAGATCCGAGTGGTCATTGCAGACGATGAATCAATTATCCGTCTCGATTTGAAGGAAATTCTGGTTGAAGCTGGATTCGACGTTGTTGCCGAAACGGGACGAGGAGACGATGCCGTCAAACTCGTCCTTGAACACAAGCCGGATTTGGTGATTCTTGACATAAAGATGCCGGGTATGGATGGGGTGGCGGCCGCCAAAGAAATAGGCAAGACGAGCGAAGTGCCTATCTTGCTGCTCACGGCGTTCAGCCAGCGCGAGTTGATTCAGGAGGCCCGTGACGTCGGAGTAGCGGCCTACCTCGTGAAGCCATTCAGGAAGAACGAACTGTTGCCCGCCATTACCGCCATCTTGACACAGGCGGCCGAAGATCGTGTGATTGCAGCCGATATGTCGAACCTCGATGTCGAGCGTTCGGCCGACAATAAACTCGAAACTCGACGTTTAGTAGACCAGGCCAAAGCACTCTTGATGGAGCAGTGGGCAATGTCAGAAGCACAGTCCTTTTCATTCATCCAGCAAACGGCGATGAAGACGAGAGCCCGGATGCACGATGTGGCCCAGGCAATCGTAAAAGGAGAGTTGACGCCCTCGTGATGGCTAGTCTCAAGAACGACAAGGGACCTCTTTTCGTTCTTGACGGAATGTCGCTGACGTTCCGTGCTTTCTTCGCCCTTCCTCCCGAGTTGGCAACATCTGAGGGCTTGGTCACCAACGCAGTTCATGGTTTTGCATCGATGGTGTTGAGCATCGTGCGTGACCACAAACCTGGTGCTTTGGCGGTTGCCTTTGATCTCCCCGGCGGCACCTTTCGAGACGACATGGTGGAGGACTACAAGGGTGGACGAGACGAGACCCCTGACGACCTCCTGCCACAATTTGACTTAGTGCGAGAATTCGCCGCTGCCCTCGCCATCCCAGTTATCGATGCTGAGGGTTTCGAAGCCGATGATGTTCTCGCCACCCTGGCCACTCGTGCACGGGAAGAACAACGCGAGGTCGTCGTCGTGACCGGTGATCGAGACTGCTTTCAACTCGTCGAGGACCCCTATATTCGTGTTCTCTACAATCGCAGGGGAGTGAGTGACTACTCGCTCTATGACGATGCTGGCATCGTCGAGAGAACGGGCGTTGACCCCAAACGCTATCCGATGCTCGCGGCCCTTCGAGGCGACCCGTCCGACAATCTCCCAGGCGTTCCGGGTGTAGGCGAAAAGACGGCGGCCAAGTTGATCATCCAGTATGGCGACTTTGATGGAATTTTCGCCAATCTCGATGAGATGACCCCGAAATTGCGCGAGAACATGACCGAGTACGAAGCCTTGGCTCGCACCAACCTTGAAGTGATGACCCTGATCCGTGACGTTGAGCTCGCCGTTGATCCCGCATCTATGGAACTTGGGGGTTGGGATCGTCAGGTTATCGAAGCATTTTACGAACGCCTTGAAATGCGCCGTATGTGGACGCGCACCGAAGAGATGTTGAACAGCGGGATCCTTGGCCAAGGTGAGTCGAACGCTGAGCGCACCACTGTGTTCAGGAGCGATGCCCCCGTTCAAGCGACAAAGCCATCGAAGAAGGTAAAACCCGCCGCCAGCCAAGCAACATCCATCATCACTGATCAGGCGGCCGCTGTTTCACTGGTCGCCCAGCTTGCTTTGAACCCACATTTGATCGCACTGAGTGAAGATGATGGTGATGTTGCGATCGCTGTTGACGCCGGAGAGATCGCGGTGGTCAGCTCTGGAAGTTCTGCGGGGCTTGCCGCATTGACAAGCGCAGCGCCCATACGTGCTCACGACACGAAGCGGATTCTGCGATACGGCATCGATCGGGCTACCGACCCAGCAGTTCCAGACGGAGACGCAAGTATTGCCGCCTATCTGGTCGATGCAGCCTCTGGTGATTATTCCCTGGCTTCCTTAGTTCGTCGGTATCTTCCCGAGACTGAACTCACGCCGTCGGCTCAAGCGAAGGGTGAATTGGCACTCGATGCCCATGGTTCCACTGACCAACTTGTCGAGGAGATCCAGGTGGTCGCCCAACTTTTGGACATCCTCAACGACCGAATGGAACGTGACGATTTAACGACCTTGTACCGAACAATCGAACTTCCGCTGGTGCGAGTCTTGGCACGAATGGAAAACCGGGGGATCGCCGTCGATGTCAAGACCCTGGGGGCGATCGCAAAGGACCTCACCACACGTGTGGCGACGCTCGAAGAGGAGATTCATGCGTTGGCGGGGCACTCCTTCACGGTGAATTCAACGAAACAGCTCCAGCACGTCCTCTTCGAAGAACTCGATCTGCCTCATGGACGAAAAACGAAAACTGGCTTCTCCACCGATGCTGCGACTCTTGAAGGTCTGCTCGGCACGCACCCGATTGTTGAAAAACTCCTGGCCTACCGAGAATTAGAGAAGTTGCGATCCACCTACGGCGAGAGTCTTCTTCACGAAGTTGGCTCGGATGGGCGTATCCACGCAACATTTCGCCAAACCGTGGCGCGTACTGGTCGGCTGAGCTCTGAACAACCCAATCTGCACAACATCCCAGTGAGAAGCGAAGAAGGAAAGCGCTTTCGGGAGGCGTTCGTCCCCACCAAGGGATGGAAATTGCTCGTGGCCGATTACGACCAGGTTGAGCTGCGCATTATTGCGCATCTCGCTCAAGATCCCGGACTGCTCAAAGCATTCGACCGAGGAGAGGATATTCACCGTTCTATTGCGGCTGATGTTTTTGGCGTCAACGTTGACGACGTATCCCACGAAGAACGTGAGTACGCCAAGATGGTCTCGTACGGTTTGGCCTACGGCATGGAAGCCTTCGGATTGGCCCAACGACTTGGCTGCAGCGTGGGAGAAGCCAAGGAGATTATGGATCGATACTTTGTCGCCTACCCAGGGGTTCAAGGCTATATGGATCGAGCGGTGAAGGAGGCGAAGGTCCAGGGATTCACGCGAACCGAACTCGGTCGCATCCGTCCACTTCCGGAACTCTCAGGAGGAACACGAGGTGCCCAAATGGCCGCCGAGCGCCAAGCGATGAACGCCGGGATCCAAGGACTGGCTGCAGATATTTTCAAAGTTGCGCTGGTGCGCCTCGACGGCCGTCTTGCGGCTGAAGGTCTCGAAGCCAGGATCGTCCTCCAAGTGCATGACGAGGTCTTGGTGGAAGCTCCACCGAAAGAACAGGCCGCCGTCGAGCAGGCCACTCTCGAAGAGTTAACGGGAGCCGCTTCGTTGAGGGTGCCGCTCAAGGTCTCTTTGGGCTGGGGAAGCACCTGGGCTGGCGCCAAGGGGTAATTCGCTCCCATCGTGGGGTGTTATTCTAAGAGTCCCAATCAACGCTGGCGATTGGGTCCCTGTCTCCTAGCGATCCCAGCGTGGTCACCCCGAAAGCGAGTCCTCATGTCTGACGTGACCGCAACCCTCTCCCCAGAAGCGATGGGGACGTTCGATAGCAACGGGAATTACATCCCCCGCCAAATCGTGTCCGATGACCTCGACGGAGCCGAACTCGATTCTGCGATGGTCTCCACCATCATCGAATTCGAGGATGGTGAACTTGTCGAAGGCACCGTGGTCAAGATTGACCGTGATGAAGTCCTAGTGGACATTGGCTATAAATCTGAAGGCGTCATCCCTGTCCGTGAACTCTCAATTCGAAACGACGTTGACCCCTCCGAGATCGTCTCGATTGGCGAGCACATCGAAGCACTCGTTCTTCAAAAGGAGGACAAGGAGGGACGTCTGATTCTCTCCAAGAAACGCGCTCAGTATGAACGAGCGTGGAGCGATATTGAGAAAATTAAGAATGCAGAGGGAATCGTCAAGGGATACGTCATCGAAGTGGTCAAGGGTGGCCTCATCGTCGACATTGGCCTCCGTGGTTTCCTCCCTGCATCACTCGTTGAACTGCGTCGTGTCCGTGAGTTGCAGCCCTATGTGGGCCAAGAGATCGAAGCCAAAATTATTGAGCTCGACCGCAACCGCAACAATGTGGTCCTGTCCCGTCGGGCGTGGCTCGAAGAGGCACAAAAAGAACAGCGTGGAGACTTCCTTGCAAACCTGAAGCCGGGAGAGCATCGTAAGGGTGTCGTTTCTTCGGTTGTGAACTTCGGAGCCTTCGTCGACCTCGGTGGTATGGATGGATTGATCCACGTCTCCGAGTTGAGTTGGAAGCACGTTGAACACCCATCAGCTGTCGTGGCTGTGGGCGATGAAGTTGATGTCGAAGTTCTTGATGTCGACCTCGACAAGGAGCGCATCAGTCTTTCGCTTAAGAATACGCAGGTTGATCCATGGCAGGAGTTTGCCGACAGTCACCAAGAAGGACAGTTGGTCTACGGTCGCATCACGAAACTTGTTCCTTTCGGAGCATTTGTGCAAGTGGGCGACGGAATCGAGGGCTTGGTTCACATCTCAGAAATGGCAGCACATCATGTTGACCTTCCTGAGCAAGTGGTGACACCAGGTGAAGAGCTCTGGGTCAAAATTATTGAGATCGACCTTCAGCGTCGACGAATTAGCTTGTCAATCAAGCAAGCCGCTGAGGGTGGCGAAGTATCCGAGGAGTACCGCGAGGCGTTTGGAGAGCACGCGTATGACGCCGAAGGTAACTACATCGGCTTCGACTACTCAGAGATTGAATTCACACCCGAAACCGAGGCGCAGGCTGCCTGGGCTGAGTACGCCCAAGAAGCAGCAGCACAGGCATCTGGCCCGGGTGCCACTGAGTCGACCCCTCAGGTCGCTCAGGTCGCAGAGAGCGCTGCTCCTGAGCTTGCTGAGGTGCCTGAGGTTGAGGCCACTGACGTCGTGGAGAGCACCGAATAAGTCGCGCTCAGGCTGAATCATCCACCTCGATGAGCGTAGATCAGCGAAAACTTACGAATTCGTTCGGAGCAGGGGGAAGTGGCAGGCCACGCTGTGTCCTGGACTGATCTCCTGAGCGACCGGTTCTTCTTCGGCACATCGATCTTGAACGTAGGGACAGCGCGTCCTGAAGCGGCATCCCGACGGCGGGTCGATGGGGTTCGGAGGCTCACCCGTGAGAATAATGCGTGATCGATCTGAAGAAGGATCTGGCTCAAGTGCTGCAGAAAGTAACGCCTCGCTGTAGGGGTGCGCTGGATGGCTATAGAGTTCATCGGATCCTGCCACCTCACAGATTCGACCGAGATACATGACCGCTACTCGATCACTGACGTTCTTCACGACAGCAAGGTCATGAGCAATGAACAGAATGCTTAAACCAAAACGTGCTTTCAGGTCTTCGAGGAGATTAAGGATCTGCGCCTGGACCGAGACGTCCAAAGCTGACACGATTTCGTCGCAGATAAGCACTTTCGGTTTCATGACAAGGGCACGAGCAATCGAGATTCGCTGACATTGACCTCCAGAAAACTCGTGAGGATAGCGATCAAGGGCTACATCGGGATCGATGCCGACGTTGTCAAGCGCATCCCTGACGATTTGCTCACGTTGAGATCCTTCAGCAGTTTTCCAAATATCGAGAGGTTCCGCCACGATGTCACGAATCTTGCGCCGCGGATTGAGCGATGAGATGGGATCCTGGAAGATCATCTGAATACCTAAGCGAGTTCGTCGCAGTTCTTTTCTCGTCAGCGTGGCGAGATCGTGTCCGTCAAACGAGACTGACCCGCTTCTTGAGGGAACGAGCTGCATCGTCGCTTTACCCACCGTCGTCTTACCGCAACCGGATTCACCGACGATGCCGAGAGTATCGCCTTCGTTGAGTTGAAGACTTACCCCAGAGACGGCCTGAACGGTTTTGCGACCAGAGGAGAAGTTCACGACCAAATTTTCAATGGAGAGGAGGGTTGGCGTTGACGGTGTCATGACGACTCTCCGATTGAAATTGAGTTGAGCGGATTCCAACAGGCGAAGCGATGGAAAGGATTCGATGGTGACCTCACCAGGGGCGGTGTTTCGCTTCGACAACGATCGGTGGCAAATGAGCATCGAGGAGCGAAAGCGCAACCCTGACGTGCGGTCGTCATGTCCGGCGGGCGTCCTTCTATCGGGGAAAGGCGCAGGTGGCTTGGCTGGGAAAGTCGGGGAGTTGAGTCGACCAAGGCCTTGGTATAGGGCATAGCCATCGAAGAGAAGAGGGTAGCCGTAGGAGCTATCTCGACAACTTTTCCGGCATACATGACGGCAATATTGTCAGTGCGACTTGCAACGACACCAAGATCATGGCTGACCAAGATGACTGACATATGACGTTCTTTTTGGAGACTCGACAACAAGTCGAGGATCTGGGCTTGGACGGTTACGTCAAGGCCTGTCGTTGGCTCATCGGCCAAAAGGAGTTTTGGGCCGCAAGCCAGGGCGATAGCGATCATGACCCGTTGCCTCATCCCACCAGAGAGTTCAAATGGATAGGAACGTAAACGTTCCTTAGGTGAGGGAATCCCAACCTGTTCGAGTAGTGAAAGCGCGGTAGCTTTTGCCTCGTTTCGGTCAAGGTCTAGGTGAAGGCGAAGAGATTCGGTAATTTGCCGCCCGATCCTCACTACGGGGTTCAATGAGGCCATGGGGTCTTGAAAGACCATCGCCATTTTCGCCCCCCAAATTGTCCGCATTACCTTGTCGGGAGCACCCACAATCTCAGTGCCGTCGAAGACGATGGACCCTTCTTGCTGGACGCCTGAGCGCGGGAGAAGACCAAGGATCGAGCGTGACAACACGGTCTTGCCTGATCCAGACTCGCCCACGATCCCAAGGGTTTCCCCCCGCTTCATGACGAACGAAACATCATCCACCGCACGGAGTGACCCGCGGTCAGTGGCGAAGGTTGTCGATGCATTGCAGACCTCCAAGAGTGCCGACTCGTCGGTACTCGCACTGCGATCGAGACCTGGGGTCATAGACATGATTACAGCTTCCCCTCTTGATGGTCGAGTGCGCTACGGAGTGTGTCGCCGATCAAATTGAGGGCGATGAGGAACAGGATCATGGCCAGCGAGGGAAAGAGTGCAAGCCAAGGATTCTGACTCAGGTAGGTTCGCGACTCACTGATCATGTTCCCCCACGACGGTGTGGGTGGTTGGACGCTGAGCCCTAAGAACGCCAGAGCGCCCTCTAAGATCACGACGCTGGCCACGCCGATCAGAAAGAATGAAACCATGGCTGGGAGCACATTCGGGAGAATTTCTTTCGTGATGATGCGCCAATCGCCGGCACCTTGTGTTTTGGCGGCCACAACAAAATCCCGAGTGGCGTAGCCAAGTGCAGCTGCACGAACAACACGGAAGACGAGAGGGATTCCAGCGACACCGATAATGAGCGTGATCTTCCAAAGGTCGTGGCCCCAGAACGCGATAATGGCGATGACCGCGACAAGCGCTGGAAACGCCAACATGACATACGACGCAGCGCTGACCAACAGATCAATTTTCCCGCGGCGATAGGCGGCAAGAAGAGCCAGACTCGCCCCTATTGACATGGAGATCACCATGGCGCCAAATCCCACGATAAGTGAGACCCGTGCTCCATAGACCACGCGGCTAAAAATGTCGCGGCCCAGATCGTCCGTCCCGAACCAGTGTGCCAACGTTGGCCCTTGGTTGAGGGAGTTATAGTTCTCAGTCGTCGGATTTTGAAGACCCAGAACGGACGCCAGAAGTGCCAACAGGACGACGAGGGCGATCCATCCCGCGCAAATCCAAAACATGACCCCAAAGGCGCGACGTCGCGTGGCATTCAACAATGATTCTTCGGCCAATAAGGGCTCTTGGGCAAGAGGAGATGAGGCGCTACTCACGGGTGATCCTTGGGTCAACAACAGTAAACAGGAAGTCAATCACGAAGTTCACAAGCACGATGACCACCGCCACGAACAAGGTGATGCCTTGCACGGTCAAGTAATCCACTTGGTTGATCGAATTGACGATCTCGTAACCCAGCCCAGGCAGCGCCAAAAGGTACTCAACGACGAAGGCTCCCGCCACGAGGCCGCTGATGTTGAGCCCAGCAGAGGCGAGAAGTGCGAGGGAGGAAGGCCTCAGAGCATGGCGCCACATGATGTAGCGATTTGAGAGACCTTTTGATCGAGCGACAGTAATGAACTCTTGTTGCAGGGTGGAAATCAAGTCACCTCGAAGAATTCGGAAGTAGATCACAATCGAACCGATCGCCAACACAATCGAGGGCAAAATCATCGCCCTGAGGTTTTGGCCGGGGTTTTGAGTGAACGGTATGTAGGAGCCGGGACCTGGAAACCAATGAAGGTAAATCGAAAATATCAAGACGAAGAAGACGATCAAGATAAAGGGGGGGAGAGCCAGAAGGGCAAAACTAGTGGTGGTCGATGTTCGGTCCAAGAGACCGTTGGGCCGCTTCGCAGATGCCAGCGCCGTTGGTACGGCGATACTCAATGCGAGCAGCTGGGAAATGATGATCAGCTCAAGGTCAATTGGAAATGCGGTGGAGATGATTCTCGATACTGATTCATGGGTGATGTACGACTGGCCCAAGTTCCCTTGGAGCACATTGCCAATCCATACGAGGTACTGGTGCCAGAGCGGCAGATTAAGGCCCAATTGACTCGTTAGTGCTGCTCGGTTTTGAGCATTGTCACTTGGCCCCAAGATGGTGACCGTTGGGTCGCCAGGGAGGAGATGGATCAGGAAAAAGGCACCGAGTGAGATGAAAAAGAGAATCCCGAGCAGGGCTAAGAATCTTTTGACAAGATATCTGGCCACTTCACCCCCCCCATCTCAATTTCAGTAATAGTAGAGGAGTTCTCGGGAGGTGGGTGCTCAGGAGCAACGAGAAGAATTGCCCTCTCCCAATGAAGTGGGTCACTAGAGTTCTACTGTGGCTACTACCGAGGAGCATGATCGTTTAGGGCATTGGAGCTCCTGGAGAACGGCCAACAATCGTCAATTGGGACATCGTGGGCGGACGATCGTTGGGATCCTTTTAGCGGTTGGATCAATCGCTGCCTTGTACTTCCGGTTCTGGACCAATTCGCTGCTTTGGCTTGACGAGGTTCAGTCGGTGAATATTGCGTCGAAACCGGTGAGCCAGATCCCCGGGCTCCTCCGAGAAGATGGGGCTCCACCCCTTTACTACGTTCTTCTTCACTTTTGGATGAGTGCCTTTGGGACGTCTGATCATGCGGTCAGATCTCTGTCCGGAGTGTTCTCTGTCGTCACGGTGGTCTTGACCTTTTTTATCGTCAAGAGAGTCTGGGGGAGCGAGGTCGGTTTCACTTCTGCCGCCCTTCTCGGCTCCTCGTCGTTCGCCGTTTACTACGCCACTGAGTCCCGCATGTATGCGCTCGTCATGTTTGTGGTCGTCCTTGGCATCTGGCGACTGGCGAGGTTGTATGAAGCCCCGACGGTGGTCAATCTTGTGTGGTTTGGTATCTGTTGCGCTGCGCTGATTTATACACAGTATTGGGCGTTGTATCTGTTTGCTGTCTTGGGGGTATGGTTCGTCGCCGGAGCTACGAGATCTGGCGATGCACTCGTACGGCGGTCCTCAGCGATGGCGATAGGAAGCTTGGGCCTTGCGGGCGTGCTCTTTCTCCCATGGCTCCCGTCGTTTCTCTATCAGCACGCCCACACCGGAACCCCTTGGGGTTCTCCGCCAAATTTTCTCACTGCCGTAGTGGCCGTCTTTCATTTTCACGCCAATCAAGCAGTCCAAGTCCCACTTTCAGACCTCCGCCAACGTGCCATGGAGGCAGTTTTCATTGTCTTGTTTATTCTGGCGCTCTTTGGGACCTCGCAAGCCCAGAAGAAATGCTGGCTCACATGGCGTCCGCAGAAAAAAGGAACATTTCTTGCCTGGGTGGTTTTTGGAACGCTCGTCCTCGGAGTAGTCGTGTCACACTTTGCGAACACTGCGTATGCCCCTCGTTACGGCGCCGTGGTCTATGTTCCCCTCATCGTCTTTATGGCGGTCGGAATTCAATTTTTCACCAACCCAGTGCTACGAGTCAGTATCGTCGTCATTTTGGTGGCTGGGTTCTTCGTTGGGAGTTACCAAGAATCACATACGCAGCGCAGCCAAGCCGCACAGGCGGTCTCGGCCTTCGAGGCTCATGGGTCTACTGGCGATGTGGCGGTCTTCTGCCCTGACGAGCTCGGCCCAACGGTGGTCAGGATTTTGCCCTCTGGAAAGATCACGTCGGTTGGCTATCCACGCTTTACCTATCCGTCGATTATTAATTGGGTTAACTACAACCAAGTGCTCAATGCAACGAGCCCCACAGCATTTGTCCATCGGGCAGAAAACGTGGCCGGCACGCATCACCTTTGGCTCATTTGGGCGCCCGGTTATGGAGCGAGCGGACCCTCGTGCACGAATGTCGCCCAAGCGTTTAATCAGCTTCCCGGATGGAGTGGTCATATCTGGGTTCGTCCTGATACGAACGCATACTTTCAGTCGATGACAGTTATCGAATATACAAAAAACTGAGGGCTGGTGACCCCTGAAAGGTTGACAAGGGCGTTGGGTGTTCACCTCTCTTTGACTGGCGTGGAGTAGATTCTTGCCATAATGATTTCTCCCTCTTCTGGAGGTTCCTCAAGTGTCCCGGGAACCATCGTCATCATCGGAGCCGGCCCAGCTGGCCTAACAGCCGGTTACGAATTGGCAAAACGTGGCGACAACGTTCTGATCCTTGAGGCCTCGGGTGTACTCGGAGGCATTAGCCAAACAGTGGAACGAGACGGTTGGCGTTTCGATATCGGTGGCCACCGATTCTTTACCAAAGTAGATGAGGTCGAAGCCCTTTGGAATGAGATCCTTCCGCCAGAAGACTTTCTCTTGCGACCGAGAATGAGTCGGATTTTTTATGATGGGAAGTACTACGACTACCCCTTGAAGGCATCGAATGCGTTAAAAAATCTTGGCATTGTCGAAGCCGTACGTTGCGTGTTGTCCTATGTATGGGCTCAGATCCATCCACCGAAAGATCAATCGAACTACGAAGACTGGTTGGTCGCACGCTTCGGTTGGCGCCTCTACCGGCGTTTCTTTAAGACGTACACCGAAAAAGTTTGGGGGGTGGCCGTAAGAGACATGCCGGCCGACTGGGCTGCTCAGCGAGTGAAAGGGCTCTCATTAGGGAAAGCCATTGTCAACTCGCTGACACCGAAGAGAAATCAAAAAGAGATCACGAGTTTGATTGAAGAGTTTCGGTATCCAAAGTTGGGACCCGGCATGATGTGGGAACGTTGCGCTGAGCGTATCGAAGAGCTCGGGGGATCAGTCATGCTGAAGCATGTTGTGACCGACATCCACTACGCAAATGGTGTGGCCGTCTCCGTGAATGCGCAAGACCGTGCTGGCAATGTACACAGTTTTGAGGCATCACACGTCATCTCGACGATGCCGATGAATGAATTAGTTAAAAGTTTGGTCCCGCCTCCGCCGGCCGAGGTCATGACCGCCGGGGAGTCCTTGCATTATCGAGACTTCCTGACCGTTGCGCTGGTCGTCCCTCAGGAATCTGGCTTTCCGGACAATTGGATCTACATCCATGAGCCGAGCGTGGACGTCGGGAGAATTCAGAACTTCGGCTCTTGGTCACCCTTCATGGTCCAAGAGGGAAAGACATGCCTTGGTCTTGAGTACTTCGTCTTCGAAGGAGATCGCATTTGGGCTTCTTCAGATGACGACCTCATCGCTCAGGGAACTCGTGAGTTAGCAACGCTCGGGCTTGTCGATCCTTCGGTGGTGGAAAAAGGATATGTCGTGCGCGTCAAAAAGGCGTACCCCTACTACGACACATTTTACAAAGAGAATGTTGAAACCATTGTGCGCTTCATCGACACGGCGGCATCGAACCTCCACCTCATTGGGCGCAACGGGATGCACAAATACAATAACCAAGACCACTCGATGTACACGGCGATGTTGACGGTAGACAATATTCATGGTGCCAACCACGACATCTGGGCTGTCAACGTGGAGGGTGACTATCACGAATCACGCTCAACAACAGGAAGAGACGCACCCATTCTTCCGCCCCGTACTAATTCGTAGATCTCGGCATTGAGTGGTGGTGCCGGTCATGGGAAGTTGTCGCTAGCCTGAGAACAGGGCAAAGGAGTGATTTGTGCTGGCAGTTGGCGTCGTAGGGGGGATCGGATCAGGAAAGTCAACCTTGGCTGACCTTTTGGTGGCCAAGGGTGCGGTACTTATCGATTCAGATCAAATAGCCCGTGAAGTCGTCGAGCCCGGTCAGCCCGCACTTGCGGCACTCGTCGATGCCTTCGGTGAGGGAATCCTGCATTCCGATGGGTCCCTCAACAGAAAAGAAATGGCCAAAATTGCATTTTCCTCTGATGAGTCATTGGCCACGCTCAACAGCATTACGCACCCAGTCATCGGCGAGGTGATGACGAGGCGTCGGGAGGAAGCCGCTGATTCCAATAAGGTCTGCCTCTATGCCATCCCACTTTTCACCCCAGAACATCGCGACGCACTGTCGCTTGATCTCGTTGTGGTCGTTGACTGCGATATCGAAACGGCCCGCGAACGTTTGATTGCGTTCAGGGGGTTCACCGAGCAAGAGGCTGATGAACGGATTGCTGCCCAAATTGGGCGAGACGAACGTAATGGCTATGGCGATATTGTCATCGCGAATAGTGGGGGACCACAAGAACTGCAACAAGCTGCTGATCAGTTGTGGGGCACTCTTTCGGCACGCTTAGCTGACCATGGCTAAGCAGTTCCCCATTGAAGTCGTCTCACCCTTCAAGCCAGCGGGGGATCAGCCCACTGCCATTGCCACACTCGCCCAAGGCATCAATGACGGGTTACGTTTTCAGACACTCGAAGGAATCACCGGCAGCGGAAAGACGGCAACGATTGCATGGACCATCGAGGCCGTTCAGCGGCCAACTCTGATCATCGAACCCAACAAGTCGTTGGCAGCCCAACTCGCCTCGGAGTTGAAGGAGATTTTGCCCAATAATCGTGTTGAGTTTTTCGTGTCCTATTACGATTACTACCAACCCGAGGCGTACATCCCACGGACCGATACCTTCATCGAGAAGGACTCATCTATTAACGAAGAGATCGACCGTTTACGTCACGCCGCTACATCTTCGCTTCTGACTCGACGTGACACGGTGGTTGTTGCCTCGGTGTCGTGCATTTACGGTCTCGGATCGCCAGAGGAGTACCAGAGCCGTGTGCTCTCGGTGCGCGTTGGGGATGAGATTGACCAACGCGACCTTCTTCGCCGACTGGTCGATCTCCAGTACTCCCGCAATGACATGTCACTGACGCGCGGTACTTTCCGATCAAAAGGTGACACCGTTGAAGTTCATCCAGCTTATGAAGAATCAGGATTGCGTTTCGAGCTTTTTGGCGACGTCATCGAGAAGATCTCGCTGTTTGACCCTTTGACAGGGGACATCGGAGAATCGCTCGAAGAGACGATCATTTTCGCAGCGACGCATTATGTTGCAGGCGATGAGACGACGAGGCGAGCCATCGTCTCGATTGAAGCTGAACTGCGTCAGCGTCTCCAGGAATTCGAGAAGAACGGTGCACTACTCGAAGCACAACGATTGAAGACTCGTACCGAACATGACCTCGAAATGTTGGCTGAGACGGGGGTGTGTGCAGGTATCGAGAACTACAGTCGACACTTTGACGGGCGTGCCCCAGGGGAGCGACCCTTCACCTTGATTGACTTTTTCCCACGTGACCTCTTGGTCGTCGTCGACGAGAGTCATGTGGCGATACCTCAGATTCGCGGACAGTTCGCAGGCGACCGTTCCCGAAAAGATGTTTTAGTCGAACACGGGTTTCGGCTTCCATCCGCAATAGACAATCGACCTTTGACCTTTGAAGAGTTTCAAAGCGTCGTACCACAAGCGATTTTTGTCAGTGCCACGCCGGGGCCGTTTGAACTTGAGCAGTCCGACCAAATTGCCGAACAAGTTATTCGTCCCACAGGTCTTCTTGATCCTTTAGTTGAAATGAGACCGTCCAAGGGTCAGATTGACGATCTCCGTCTGGAGATCGATACGGAAGTGGGACTAGGAGGTCGCGTCTTGGTCACGACATTGACGAAGAAGATGGCAGAAGACCTGACCACCTATCTCTCCGATGCGGGTGTTCGCGTTGAGTATCTCCACTCAGATATCGACACCATCGAGAGGATTGAGATTTTACGGGATCTCCGTCTCGGCAAGTTTGATGTGTTGATCGGAATCAATCTCCTCCGGGAGGGTCTTGACTTGCCAGAGGTAAGTCTGGTCGTGATTTTAGATGCTGACAAAGAGGGCTTCCTGCGATCCCGCTCTGCGTTAATTCAGACGATGGGTCGGGCAGCTCGACATGTCCGAGGCCACGTGATCTTGTATGCCGACACCATCACCGACTCAATGCGCCACGCAATCTCGGTGACGCAGCGACGACGCGAAACACAAATTCTCTACAACAAAGAGAACAATATTGATCCTGTTTCGGTAACCAAGGCAGTCACCGATATCCTCGGACGTCTGCGACCAGGCGTAAAGCGTGAGAAGGGTGGAGGAGCCCGCAAACGGCCGGTGACAGTAGTGCCGGCTGAGATTAAGGCTGCCATTGGGGATGACCCCATCGCTGTCGCTGCAGCCCTGGAAACGGCGATGATGGAAGCAGCTGATGAACTGCGCTTCGAAGAGGCTGCCATGCTGAGAGATGAACTCCATGATCTCCTCGGAACCATTGCCGAGATCGACGGTGGCGGAGTCTCTCTGACTCGATGATCGTAGCGTTCCGCTAGCCTGCGTCAGGTGGCTGATCGACTGATTATCAAGGGTGCTCGAGAGCACAATCTCAAGGATGTCTCCCTCGATCTTCCACGGGATCGCCTCATTGTTTTTACAGGACTCTCCGGTTCGGGAAAGTCCTCGCTGGCCTTCGACACGATTTACGCCGAGGGGCAGCGACGCTACGTTGAATCACTGTCAGCCTATGCCCGCCAATTCTTGGGACAGATGGATAAACCCGACGTGGACTTCATTGAGGGGCTCTCACCGGCAATCTCGATCGACCAGAAGTCCGCTTCTCGCAATCCACGCTCGACCGTCGGGACCATCACAGAGGTCTACGACTATTTGCGACTTTTGTTCGCGCGCGCTGGCCGTCCCCACTGCCCAACTTGCGGAAAATTGGTGGTTCGCCAGACACCCCAACAAATTGTTGATCGCGTCCTCGCTTTGGCTGAAGGGACGCGCTTTCTCATCTTGGCGCCGGTCGTTCGGGGAAGAAAAGGTGAATACTCGACCCTTCTTGATGACTTGGCTTCCCAAGGCTTCGCTCGGGTCCGAGTTGATGGGCAATCCATCGAACTCACTGAGCGAGCTGATCTCGAGCTCGCACGCTACGAGCAACACACCATTGAGGTAGTCGTCGATCGACTAATTCTTAAAAAGGGTATGCGCCAACGCCTCACGGAGTCGATGGAACAAGCGCTGACGCTGGCCGGTGGGATAGCTGGGGTGCAGGTTGTTGACGCAGCGGGTGAAAACATCGACGAACCCATGACCTTCAGCGAACACCTGGCCTGCACAACATGTGGAACCAGTTTCGAAGAACCTGCTCCGCGGAGTTTCTCATTCAACTCACCCTATGGAGCGTGTCCTGCCTGCGTTGGGTTGGGAACCCGGTTCGAGGTGGATGCCGATCTCGTGATCGGGGATCCTGATCTCTCGCTCGAAGACGGTGCGATCAGCCCGTGGGCCGGCGCACGAAGTTCCTATTTTGAGGCGATGTTGAGTGGTGTCGCTGAAGTAGGTGGATTCTCAAGTGAGACCCCATGGCGTTCGCTCAGGGCAAAAGACAAGAAGATTGTTCTCTATGGCACGGGGACAAAGAAAGTCGATGTGCGCTATCGCAATCGTTTCGGTCGGAGTCGGTCCTATTCAACGGCCTTTGAAGGAATCATTCCTTGGTTGCAGCGCCGCCACAGCGAGGCTGACTCCGATCACTCACGTGAGCAGGTCGAACAGTACATGCGAGAGATCCCCTGTCCCGAATGTCACGGCGCTCGATTGAAGCCTGAGAGTCTGGCCGTCAAGATTGGCGACCTGAGCATTGCGGATGTGTGTGCACTCTCCATAAGCGACGCCGTTACCTTTCTCTCTGCGCTGAAGCTTTCTGATCGCGAGCAGATGATCGCCGATCGCGTGGTTAAGGAAATTTTTGAACGCATGAATTTTTTGCTCGACGTGGGATTGGACTACTCTCTCTCAGTCGCTCCGCCGCAACGCTCTCCGGAGGAGAGGCGCAGCGCATTCGTTTGGCGAGCCAAATCGGTAGCGGTCTCGTTGGCGTTCTCTACGTCCTCGACGAACCTTCCATTGGCCTTCACCAACGAGACAACATGCGACTCATCGGTACCCTTGAGCGACTTCGTGACATCGGCAACACCGTCATTGTGGTCGAACATGATGAAGAAACGATTCGCTCAGCCGACTACGTCGTGGATGTCGGTCCAGGGGCTGGGGAGCACGGGGGGGAGATTATCCACGCCGGAGCTGTGTCTGGACGAGGTGGATTGGAGACAAACAAGGCCTCAATCACGGGACAGTACCTCTCAGGGAAACGATCCATTCCCATCCCCACAGAACGCCGCATGGGCTCAGGCGGGGAGATTGTGGTCCACGGTGCAAAGGAGCACAATTTAAAAAATCTAGATGTGGCTTTTCCGCTCGGTCGCTTCATCGCCGTCACGGGCGTCTCGGGGTCTGGTAAGTCAACGCTCGTTAACGAGATTCTTCTCAAAGATCTTTCTCGGAGGATTCATCGATCGAAGGATGCCCCTGGTCTCCACGATTTTATCTCGGGTATCGATCAAATCGATAAAGTCGTGGCTGTCGATCAGCAGCCGATTGGACGAACGCCCCGATCGAATCCAGCGACGTACACGGGAGTGTTTGATCACATTCGAAAGCTCTTCGCCCTCACTCAAGAGGCCAAGGTTCGAGGCTACCAACAAGGCCGATTCTCTTTCAATGTCAAAGGAGGGCGATGTGAGGCGTGTTCAGGTGATGGCACCCTCAAGATCGAGATGCACTTCTTGCCGGACGTCTATGTCCCGTGTGAGGTCTGCGGTGGATCCCGCTACAACCGAGAGACCTTAGAAGTGCAGTTCAGGGGACGGAACATCGCGCAAATTCTAGAGATGCCCGTTGCGGAAGCCTTGGAGTTTTTCGACAACCAGCCTCCGATCAAACGCCACCTTCAAACCTTGATGGATGTGGGTCTCGGCTACGTTCGACTCGGTCAGCCTGCTCCGCAACTCTCAGGGGGAGAGGCCCAACGTGTAAAACTCTCGACAGAGTTGAGTCGACGCCCGACGGGCCACACCTTCTATGTGCTTGATGAGCCCACTACCGGTCTACATTTTGAGGACGTAGCTCGGCTCCTCACCGTACTGCAACGTCTGGTGGATTCAGGCAATACCGTCGTCGTGATCGAACATAATTTGGACATCATTAAAGCTGCTGACTGGATTATTGACCTCGGGCCAGAAGGTGGGTATCGGGGCGGCTTGATCGTCGCTGAGGGTACTCCTGAAGATATTGCCAAGGTGAAAAAGAGCTACACCGGGCAAGTTTTAGCGCCACTCCTGAAGACCAACCGTAGTTAGAGAGCAGATCGTCAATCGTCTGCAGGCGTTGGAAAGCTTGTTAGATAATGGAAAGCATTCTGTTGAGCGCAACACGCGCGTCACGAGCGATTGCCTCTGGAACGACGATCTGATTTCTCACCCTGCCGGCAACAAGTTCTTCGAGCACCCAGGCCAGATGAGCAGCGTCGATGCGCGACATGGTGACACACGGGCAGACTTCGGCGTCGAGACACACGATGGCGCGGTCTGGGTAGCGCTCTGCGAGTCGTTTGACGAGATGGATCTCGGTACCGATTCCGATAGGTGTTCCCGGAGCGGAGGATTCTACGAATCGGATGATGAAGTCGGTGGACCCTGATGCATCGGAGGCTTGAACAACGTCTTGGGTACATTCCGGATGGACGACCACTACTCCCTCAGGATTCTTCGACCGGAAGGAATTGATCTGATCGACAGTGAAGCGCGTGTGAACCGAGCAATGCCCCTTCCACAAGAGGAATGATGCCGACTTGATCACCGATTCTTCGAGACCACCTTGCCGTTCATGGGGATTCCACAGAGACATAGATTCCTGCGGATAACCCATGGCAGTTGCCGTATTGCGGCCGAGATGTTGGTCGGGAAAGAAAAGGATTTTGTCGGCTCGTCGCTCGCCCCGTTCGTTGGGAGCCAGCGCCCAGTCAAGGACTGCTTGTGCATTGGATGACGTACAAACCGCTCCGCCGTTTCGCCCCACGAAGGCCTTGATAGCGGCAGTTGAGTTCATGTACGTAATCGGAAGGACTCGAGTGATGTCGGTGATCTTGGCAATTTCATCCCAGGCCCGCTCAACTTGGTCAATATCTGCCATATCTGCCATCGAACATCCGGCGCTCAGATCGGGAAGGACTACCGCTTGCTGCTCATTCGTCAAGATATCGGCCGACTCAGCCATAAAATGGACTCCACAGAAGACAATGAATTCCGCCTCGGGTCGGTTGCCTGCGGTGCGCGAAAGCCCAAATGAGTCTCCATCGACGTCAGCGAACTTCATGACTTCATCCATTTGATAGTGATGCCCCAAGATCAGGAGTTGACTTCCGAGCGTGTTTTTGGCGGCGGCTATCCTCGCGTCGAGTTCCTCGGGTGAAACATCTCGATACGAATGCGGCATCGACGCTGAAATTGTGATCATCTTGAGCCCCCTTGGGGATCGTTTCGATAGTGGCCGGCGGGGACAGCCCGGACGCCCTTCCGCGGGTATGTCGGCCTCGAAACTATGTGGTGTGAACGGGATTCCGGGCCCGCCCCTCCATCATAGGCGTTTGGAGGGCTCGCAGTCACCTCGTCAGGTGCCACCATGGAGAGGTGCCCCTCCGCCCACCTTCTCAGTCGGTCCCTGATCAGCCCGGCTGCTATCAGTTCCTCGACGATCGGGGCCGGGTGTTGTACGTCGGCAAAGCGCTCTCATTGAGACAGCGACTGGCTTCGTACTTCCAGGATCCCTCAAAATTACATCCGCGTACAGCTCAGATGGTGGCTGCGGCTTCCTCGGTGGACTGGGTTGTCACCCAGTCAGAGGTCGATGCTCTGGAACTTGAACACTCGCTTATTCAATCCTTCATGCCGCATTACAACATTCGCCTCAAAGACGATAAAAGTTACCCCTGGCTCGCTTTGTCGCTCTCACAAGAGTGGGCACGACCCCTGATCACACGAGGTACCCGTCGCAAGGGGACCAAGTATTTTGGCCCCTTCACACACGCACGATCGCTTCGACAGACGGTCGATCTCCTCCTTCCTACTTTCCCAGTGCGAACATGCGCTGATTCAAAATTCGATCGCCATCAGCGATCAGGGAGACCATGCCTACTCTTCGACATCAAGCGCTGTAGCGGGCCATGTATCGGTGAGGTCGATGCTGAGACCTATCAGGGCTATGTCGATGGTTTCGTCGATTTTTTTTCGGGAAACGTTGCACCCATAGTGAGCGACCTCGAAAACAAAATGCAGGCCGCTTCACAGGCGCAAAACTATGAGCGAGCAGCAAGGTTCCGAGATGAGCTCGAGGCCGTTCAGCAAGCAGCGAAAACACAGGAATTAGTCCTTGCCGACGACGAAAATCTTGATGTCATCGGTATTCGCCATGATGAACTTCAAGTTGCGGCTGTCACGGTTCACATTCGACATGGGCGGATCGTCGGCCGGAGTGTCTCGATTGCCGATCTTGTCGAATCGCTCGATCTCAGCGATCTTGTTGCCGCTGTCTTACGCGATGTCTACGGCGACTCCGGCACTCAAATTCCTTCACGCATCGCTCTCAACGAGGGAACGACCGAGCACAGCATCACCCAATGGCTGAGCGATCGCTCTGGTCACTCCGTAACGCTCCAGGTCCCTCAACGTGGTGTCAAGCGCCACTTAGTCGAGCTCGCAGAACTCAATGCAGTCGAGACGTTGGGACGCGATCGCCTTCGACGGGCGAGTGACTACAACGCACGTTCTCGGGCCCTTGTGGAGCTGCAAGAACATCTCGGTCTGACCAGGGTGCCGTTCCGTATTGAGTGCTACGACATGAGCCATCTTCAAGGCACTTCCTATGTGGGCTCGATGGTGGTCTTTGAGGACGGACTGCCGGTCAAAAAAGCCTATCGGCACTTCTCAATCAAGACGGTGGACCAGAATGACGACTTTGCCTCAATGGCAGAGGTGCTTCGGCGCCGACTCGCACGTTGGTCTGAGGCACCAATTCTTTCCTCTGGGAAACGTGGTTTCGCCGCTCCCGCAGATCTGATCTTGATCGATGGTGGCGCAGGACAGCTCAGCGCAGTGATGGCGGTCATCGGGGAGTACGGGCTCGAAGATTCTGTCGAAGTAGCGTCGCTCGCAAAGCGATTTGAAGAAGTGTATCGACCGAAATTGGATTCACCGCTGCGTCTGCCACGTGGTTCGGAGGGACTCTTTCTTCTCCAGCGGGTGCGCGATGAGGCCCACCGGTTTGCCATCTCGTTTCACCGATCCACACGCGGGAAGGCCATGACCGCCAGCATTCTCGATGGCGTAAGCGGTCTTGGACCAGCGCGCCAGGCAAAACTGCTAGCTGAATTCGGTACGCCCCAGAAGGTGCGAGATGCCACACGTGACGAGTTGCTTGCTCTCGGGTGGCTCCCACAAAGTGTGGCTGAGGGCATCTATGAGCACCTTCATCCACGCGTGACTGGTGTTGGCGCCGTTCGTCGCGAAAACACGGCAGAATCTAATCATGGCTGAGTTCGTTATTGTCACAGGACTTTCCGGAGCGGGCCGGTCGACGACTGCCGCCTGCCTGGAAGACCTCGGGTGGTTTGTCATCGACAATCTTCCTCCTTCAATNATCCCGCGTGTTGGGGAACTCGTGAGCACCCCTCATGACGAATCACAACGAGTCGCTCTCATTGTTGGTCGAACCGGTGAGTTTGACACCTCAGAACTCCTCGATTCCTTAGAGCAACTGCGCGAAGGAGCACACACCGTGCGGATGCTCTTTCTTGACGCTCCTGACGATGTGCTTGTTCGACGCTACGAAGGGACTCGCCGTCGCCACCCTCAAAAGGGAACGGGTGTGAAAGAGGCAATCGATAGTGAGCGTCGAGCGCTAGAGTCACTCAAGGCCCGAGCGGATGTTGCCATCGACACCGGTGATCTCAATGTCAATCAGCTTCGATCGAGAATCTTCGAACTTTTTGAAGAATCATCCGGGAGTGAAACGATGCGGACTTCGATCATGTCTTTCGGTTTCAAACACGGAATTCCGCTTGACGTCGATATGGTGCTTGATGTTCGGTTTCTACCGAACCCACATTGGGTCGACGAGCTTCGAGATATGTCTGGTCTCGACGAGCCGGTGGCGGAGTATGTTCTTGCGCAACCTGAGTCTGAGGCCTTCCTTACCCATCTTGTCAGCCTCCTTGAGCCGCTCCTTCCGGCCTACGCTAAAGAGGGGAAGTCTTATTTGACGATCGGTATCGGTTGCACAGGCGGGCACCATCGCTCAGTGGCGATCGCCGAGGAACTCGGGAAGCGGCTCCGATCTCGCGGGTTCCCGTTGTCAACCCTCCACAGGGACGTTGATCGTTGAGCCCTTCGCCGAGAGTTGTCGCACTTGGCGGAGGTCATGGAACGGCCGTCACGCTGAGGGCAGCTCGGCGTTACGCTCGCGACATTGTTGCCATTGTTTCGGTCGCCGACGATGGAGGATCAAGTGGTCGGCTTCGTGAACTCCTTGACGTCCCCGCTCTGGGCGATCTTCGTAAATGCCTCTTGGCGCTCTGCGATGAAACCTCTCCATTCGCCCGGACCATGGACTATCGGTTCACGGAAGGCGAACTAGCTGGGCACGCCATAGGTAATCTTGTGCTCGCCGGTCTCCTCGAGACCACCGGTGATCTGGTCATCGCTGTTGATCAGGCTCGCTCACTGTTGGGAGGCAGCGGCACTATTTTGCCGGCGACGACCACTTCAGTGACGCTTCGTTCTCAGACGCTCGACGGCGTCACCGATGGACAAGTGGCCGTGGCAAACGAGAGTGCCAACCGACGAGTTTCTATCCTTCCGGCCACCGCCAATTCGCCCGTCGAAGCCCTGTCGGCCATTGCTGAAGCGGATCAAATTCTCATCGGTCCAGGATCACTCTTCACCAGCGTCTTGGCGGCTGTGAGCGCTCCCCAAATTCTCGATGCACTGAGGCACAGTTCCGCTCAGAAGGTAGTCGTCTGCAATTTGAGGCCTCAAATCCCGGAAACGCAGGGATTTACCGTCGAAGACCATGAGCGAGCCCTTGACCTTCACGGCGTCCCCTTCGATTTCCTTCTGGGCGACCTCTCCCTTGGCATAGAACGAGGTTCCCCCAGTAAGAAATTTGTGGAATTCAACCTCTGCACATCATCACGACCGATCCATGACCCTGGCAAACTAGCGTTGGCGTTGAGTGCTTTGTATGGTGATTCACACGACAAGAAGGAGTCTGCATGACGGTACGGGTTGGCATCAACGGATTTGGGCGAATCGGAAGAAACTTCCTTCGTGCAGTTATGGAGAGTGGTGCGGATGTTGAGATCGTTGCCGTCAATGACCTCACGAGCCCTGAGATGAACGCCCACCTTTTGCGTTACGACTCCACACAAGGTCGCTTAAAAGAGGAAGTCATTGTCAACGATGACACCTTCCACGTTGGAACCCAGACCATCAAAGTCCTCTCAGAGCGAGATCCCGCCGATCTTCCTTGGGGTGCGATGAACGTTGACGTCGTGATCGAATCAACAGGACGGTTCACCAAGCGCGATGACGCTGCCGTCCACCTTGCAGGGGGAGCGAAGCGGGTGGTCATCTCAGCACCGGCCACTAACGCCGATAACACCTTCGTTGTTGGCGTCAACGACGACCAATTCGATGCAGCAAGCGATTTTGTCGTCTCAAATGCCTCGTGCACGACGAACTGCTTCGTGCCAATGGTCAAAGTGCTTGACGACACCTTCGGTGTTATTTCCGGCCTCATGACGACCGTGCACGCGTACACGAACGATCAAAATCTTCTCGACCTCCCGCACACCGATCTTCGGCGAGCACGCGCAGCTGCGGTGAACATTGTCCCAAGCTCAACCGGAGCTGCTCGTGCGACCGGGCTCGTGCTGCAGTCCATGCAGGGTAAGCTTGATGGCACGTCACTGCGTGTGCCCGTTCCCACCGGCTCGGTGACCGACTTCACGGCCGTCGTCAATGGTTCGCCAACCATCGACCAGGTCAACGCAGCCTTCAAGAGCGCAGCGAGTTCAGGCCCCCTTTCGAAGGTTTTGGTGTACACCGAGGACGAGATCGTTTCTTCCGACATTGCGGGCAGCCCGGCGTCTTGCACCTTTGACGCTGGTTTAACGATGGTGCAAGGTATCGACAGCTCCACATCACTCGTGAAGATCATGGGTTGGTATGACAACGAGTGGGGCTATTCAAACCGCCTCGTGGATCTCGTGCAGATCGTTGGTACGTCCGCATGACTACTCGCCCAGCAGCTCTTGCTGGGTTGCCGCTCCTCGAAGATCTCGGACCGCTTAAGAACAAAAGAGTTCTGGTGCGCTGTGACTTCAACGTTCCGCTCGAAACGCACGATGGTCAGACGATCATCACCGATGATTTTCGAATCCGTGAGGCAATCCCGACCTTGCAATGGCTCAAGGATCAAGGGGCCACCGTGGTCTGCTGCACACATCTGGGTCGCCCGCATGGTGCTTGGGTGCCCCAACTCTCCGTGGCGCCGATTGCTGAGCGTCTTGGACGATACATCGATGACATCGCGGTTCTCGAGAACCTGCGCTTTTCCCCCGGCGAAGAGGACAATGATCCGTCAACGGTGAGTGAATTGATCGAAGGGTTCGATGCCTACGTCAATGACGCTTTTGGCGCATCACATCGAACTCATGCATCAGTGGTCGGCCCACCGNCTTTCCTTCCTAGTGCCGCAGGCCGTCTCTTGGAGAAAGAGGTTGAAGTGCTCGGAAGTCTGCTGCTCGAGCCCAAACAACCTTTCGTTGCCATCGTTGGAGGGGCAAAGGTGGGCGACAAATTGGGAATTGTTAAGGCGCTTAGTGAAAAAGCAGACAGCATCATTATTGGCGGCGGCATGGCCTTCACCTTTTTGGCCGCCCAAGGCCGTCATGTGGGAGCCTCGATGCTGGACGAAAGCCGGATCGATGACTGCCGAGAAATTCTCAGCCGTTCAGTTGAAATTCTCCTGCCCACGGATGTCGTGGCCTTGTCAGCGGACGGTGAATTTGGGCCTGGCTGTGAGAGCGGTGACGTGGTCACCTATGACGGAGATATCCCAGAGGGGTGGAAGGGTCTCGACGTGGGACCGCTGAGCGCTGAATCTTTCTCCGAGACCATCTGCAGTGCAGGCACCATTCTTTGGAATGGACCCATGGGGGTCTTCGAGGACGACCGCTTTAGCCACGGAACGGAAAAAGTTGCTCGCTCCGTCGCGCAAAGCAAAGGAATCAGTATCGTCGGAGGCGGCGATAGCGCTCATGCGGCTGAAGAATTTGGTCTGGTCGACCAATTGGACTTTCTATCTACCGGCGGAGGCGCTTCGCTTGAATACCTGGAGTTCGGTGATCTTCCAGCATTGGCGGCTCTTCGATCCGCCCCGAACGCTCCGAGGGGGAAGTGATGGCGAAGCGTTCGACTCGACGCCCACTGGTTGCGGGCAATTGGAAGATGAATCTGGACCATGTCGAGTCCGTCTATCTAATGGCGGATCTCGCACTTAGAATCCGGGGACTCCATCAGCAGCAAGTGGATGTGTCGGTGCATCCCCCATTCACCGATCTACGGTCGGTTGAAGGAATCATTGGCGCTGATGGCCTTCCGATCACACTCGGCGCCCAACATTGTTCCGCTCATGACAACGGTTCCTTCACCGGCGAAGTGAGTTTGGCGATGCTCAAACGTCTCTCGGTTGCCCTGGTCATTGTTGGCCACTCAGAACGGCGACAGTTTTTCTCGATGACAAATCAAGACGTCGCAGCCACGGCCAAGGCGGTTCATGAACATGGACTCACTCCCATCATTTGTGTCGGGGAAACACAGCATGAGCGAGAATCGGGCGTCATGGAAGAAATTCTCGAGCGCCAAGTGAGCGAAGCATTTCTCGGCGTGGGTTCAGGCCTGGAAGAGCGGACGATTATTGCCTACGAACCAATCTGGGCTATCGGCACCGGCCTCGCCGCCACCCAAGAGGACGCTCAAGGGGCCTGTTCATTCTTACGAGCGACCATCCGCTCGCTGCGCGGTAACGCTGCCGACGAGGTTCGCATCCTCTACGGAGGCTCAGCGAAGCCAGAGAACGCAGCAATGTATGCAGAGCAGAAGGATATTGATGGCCTTTTAGTAGGCGGCGCCTCACTGGAGGGTGAAAGTTTTGCCGCGATTATTGAGGCCGTCGCCACCTGCTACGGTTTTTCCGCATAGGTCGCGAGGAGGAGTTTCCATGGTTACGGCCATTTTTGTAGTTATCGAAGTCATCACCGCTTTGGCGTTGATCTTCCTCATTTTGATGCACAGTGGACGTGGTGGAGGGCTTTCCGACATGTTCGGAGGATCGGTCGGCGCTGCGGCCCAGGGCTCAACCGTCGTCGAGAAGAACCTTGACCGCATCACAATCGCTGTGGCATTAATCTTCGCATTCACCACGCTTACCCTTGACCTGCTTTTGCAGTGACCTTGAGGCAACAGAGGACGAACAGTCACTGGAGTAGCTGCGTTGCAGCTATCGCCATAGGGACGGTGTTGTCTCTCGGTATCTCAGTCTTCCCAGCGGGGGGCTCTTCGCTTCCTGCGCTGCAAGATCAAGCAGCCCTGACCGCAAATTTATCCACCCCCTTCTCTGGATGCGATCCTGTCGGTGGCTCAGTTTCGCCAGCCTCCGCTCAGGCATTGTCGCTTGTCCTCCCCAGTGCTTTCATCACCAATCCCGATGGCACAGTCGTGCAAGCACCGTCGTTTCTTGCTCAGGCGGAGGTTCAAAGTCTTTCCCCTCTCAAAATTATTTACTCCATTCTTCCCAACGCTCGTTGGATCTCAGGGGCACCACTTGGTCTCCGAGATTTCATCGCCACATGGAAATGGGGGAGGAACGGCTTCGGTCCCGACGCTAACCTCTACCGACAGATCCGCTCGATTACCCGAGGGCCTTCGCTGCATCAGATTGTCGTGACGTTCTCGACATCAACGAATAACTGGCAGGCGCTGTTCAGCCCTCTCCTTCCCTCGTCCTTCAGTCTGAGTGGTGCAGGATCGTGCTCCTATCCCACCTCGAACATTGACCTTTCCGCCGGTCCGTATGTCATCGCATCAAGTACCCCGACCACCATCGTCCTCATCAAGAATCCCCATTGGTGGGGGAGTGACGCCCCCTTTCCCTCCATCGAACTGCTCGGCAACACGGCGTCCCCGGTCTCGCTCTTTGGCACTGCATCGAATGTGGGACTTGATGACACTCCAGGATTTAGTCCGTCAGGGACCTTGGCGATCACCTCAATCGCTTCCGTTTCGAGCAAAAGTGACCTGAGCAACCTGCTGCTAAGTCTGGACTTTGATAGCTCCCGGCGCCATGGACTTTCAAAGCCTCTGCGGCTCGCAGTGAGCGAATACGTCAATCGTCAACAATTGATTCAGGCGACGGTTGGCCGAGTGGTGTCAACGGTTGTTCCTGCAAGCAGCCACCTGTATTCACAGGGACAGATATCAACTTCGATGAACTCGCCGGCTCCGGCGTGGACGCGAGAATCCCAACGACAACGCCAACTTCTGGCATCCAAAAATCTCTCAGCACTAGGGATGCATAAGAGCAATGGATTTTGGGTAAGAAAGAATGGAACAATGCTTTCGCTTTCTCTGGGGGTCCCGGCGAATGATCCGTGGGCCCTTGACGTTGCCAGTGTCGTCAAGGATCAATTAATGAGTCAGGGCATTACTGTTCGCCTGGTGGGTTTGGCGACCAGTTCAGCGGTCGCCTCCGCAATTGAACATTCTCTCGTATCGGGGGGATTCGTGAGTCGGCCGAGCTCCGCGTTTCTTTCCGAGGCCATGGCGTGGTTTGATTCACGATCCTTGGCGGTCTCATCGGCGTATTGGTCCGGATTCAACAGTCCAACAATAAACAAAATGGCACACAAGGCATCTCAACAGATGAATCCACAAAATGCTGCACCGCTCTATCAATCAATTGACACATCGCTCTGGACGTCTCTGCCTTCACTGCCGCTGCTCACTGAAGTGCAAACGATTGCTTGGTCGAGCGCCATCCAAGGTGTGACAACGAATCCTTTTCCTCCAGGGGTTCTGGGCGGCTTATTGACGTGGGACGTGACAGCAGTAAATCCCTAGTCCGTTTAGTAGCTTCGGCGCATTTGCTAGGGTCGTGGTCAACCATCAGTCCTGTCGGAGTGGCGGAATAGGCAGACGCGCTAGCTTGAGGGGCTAGTGCCCGCAAGGGCGTGGGGGTTCAAGTCCCCCCTCCGACACCAAAGAATACCTAACTCAGGGGTGCGCCTTCGGACTGAACGCTGATCTCGGGGGCACTGCACAGAGATGCGACAACTTGATGCGACGTTCGCCATCCGTGGGACGCAAGAAACGGAGGTCGTTCCATCTGATCGACCTTTTTCTTCGATGAGCCAGCAGACCTCAGCCCATCCTGCATCGATGCCTCGTCGACGTTTCGGCCCAGGATGGCCGGGCCTCTGGCACTGCGCCCCTTCGAGATCACTGTCCGCCATCGACGATGTACAGTTCGATTACAAGGCAACCCCAAGGAGCGTCATGGAATCTCACCAACATCTTAATAACCACCATCGAACAACTCTCAGAAAAATTTTTGAACATCCAACCAGTCATAACATTGAATGGCACGACGTTATTTCCCTGCTTAATCACGTCGGCGACGTCGAGGAGCGCCATGACGGCAAGTATGCAGTGACGCTGGGTGAAGAGACGCAGGTCTTTACGAAATCGAAAAGTAACGACATCGACACGCAAATGACTGTGGATCTTCGGCGGATGCTGGCCGGGGCTGGGTTCAACGAGAAATCAGGCAACTCCTAGGTTGGCGACTGTTCTGCTTCGCTGCCGAGAGCGGATGGAGGGTGATCACATGACCTGTATTTCGACGTTCATCGTGCGAGACTCTTTGCATGTCGGAAAGAAATACCCCTAGGGGACGAACGCGCCTGGAGGCTCTGGGTAAACAGATCGACGCATCAACTTCTCGACGCAAATTGTCAAAAGGCCGCTCGCAGCGAGAGGCCACCTCACCGCAACGATCTTTAGCGAACCCACGAAGCAGGCCGTTGCGGCGACGAATCCGATTACGGCGCACCCTGGTGGGCTCGTTGGCAGTCGTGCTGGTGCTGGCCCTTGGCGGTTTTGGCTACGCCTATTACATTTCTCATGATCTCAATCGTGTCCAGGTAAGCGGCCTCTCGACAAACACCTTGGTGGGCGCTGAAGCTGGCTCAGAAAATATTTTGATGGTGGGATCGACGTCTCGCTGTGCCCTCAGGGTTCAAAACCCAGCCTATGGACTTTGCTCGCAGGGCGTCACGGGCGTCAACAGTGACGTCATGATGATTCTTCATG
>TBL_comb47_HYPODRAFT_10000601_pt1 | contig 47483 bp, 27 predicted proteins | sample TroBogypolimnion_40_FD_10682 | JGI IMG/M metagenome (IMG submission 10682)
GTCCTCGCCGGCAATGAGGACGGCGCGTGGAGTCCCGCGGGCGAACGTTTTCCAGTCACTATCCGGCCGCCGTTCTGGCGCGAGCCGGGCTTTGTCGCCGCCGCCATTCTCTTTTTGGTCGGGGCGCTGGCGGGAACCATTTATCTGATTTCCACGGCAAAGCTGAAACGCCAGTTGCGCGCGGCGCGGCAAAAGGAATTGATCGAAACTGAACGCGCCCGCATCGCCCGCGATTTGCATGATCAATTGGGCGCGAATCTCACTCAGGTCGCGCTGCTCGGCGAAATGGCGGAGGCGGACAAGGATTTGCCGGGCGAAGTCGAGCAGCACGCGCAGCAGATTTGCGCCACGGCGCGCGAGACGACGCGCTCGCTGGACGAAATTGTCTGGGCCGTGAATCCTTCCAACGACACGCTCGAGGGTCTGGCGAACTACGCTTGCAAATACGCGCAGGATTATTTCGCCCTGGCCGGCGTGCGGTTCCGCGCCGAGTTGCCGGCGGTGCCGCCAACGCCGATTTTGCCGGAAGTGCGGCACAATGTTTTTCTCGCGTTCAAGGAAGCCGTCAACAACGTGGTCAAACACGCGCAGGCCAGCGAGGCGCGGGTGAAGTTGGAGTTGACGCCGGAACGCTTTATTTTAAGCATCACCGACAACGGCTGCGGCCTCGGCGATTTGGCCGGCAAACAATTGCGCAACGGCCTGAAAAACATGCGCCGCCGGCTCGCGGATGTGGCGGGGGAATTCGACCTCGCGCCCGGCGAAAAGGGCGGCACGGTGGTGCGCCTCGTTGTGCCGTTGCGCGGAAAATAATTTATGCCCATCTCCATTTCCATCGTCGAAGATAACGACAAGCTGCGCGGCACGCTGGCCAAAGTCATCGGCCGTACGGAAGGTTTCCGCTTCGTCAGCGATTACGCCAGCGCCGAAGACGCGCTCGCGCAACTGCCGGCGGCGAAGCCCGACGTGGTGCTCATGGACATCAATTTGCCCGGCATCAACGGCGTCGAATGCGTTCGCAAACTCAAACCGCTGCTGCCGAAAACGCAGGTGATGATGCTGACGGTTTACGAGGACACGGAAAATATTTTCAACGCCCTCGCCGCCGGCGCCAACGGCTACATGCTCAAACGCACGCCGACGAAGGAATTGATCGCCGCCATCCACGAAATGCAGCGCGGCGGCTCGCCGATGACCACGCACATCGCGCGGCTCGTCGTGCAGTCGTTTCAAAAACCCGTCGCGGTCGCGCCGGCGGCGGACACCAGCCTGTCCGAACTTTCCGACCGCGAGCAGCAGGTGCTTGACCTGCTTGCTCAAGGCCTGATTTACAAAGAGATCGCCGACAAGCTGGGCGTCGGCTACGAATCCGTCCACACTTACATCCGCCGCATTTACGAAAAATTGCAAGTGCGCACGCGGACGGAAGCGGTGGCGAAATTTCTGCAACGCTAGCCGCCCCACCTAATTTTTGTGGCGAAACCGCTTTACGAATGGATTCCGCGCGGCGAAGCGCCGGGCAACGACGCGCTGCTCAGTTGTTTTCTGGAATACACCGAGGCGCGGCGGCTGACGCTGTATCCCGCGCAGGAAGCGGCCATCCTCGAAATTTTTGAGAACAAAAACGTCATTCTCAACACGCCCACCGGCTCCGGCAAATCTCTCGTCGCCACGGCGCTGCATTTTCAAGCGCTCGCCCAAGGCCGGCGCTCGATCTACACCTGCCCGATCAAGGCGTTGGTGAACGAAAAATTCATGGCGCTCTGCCGCGAATTCGGGCCGGACCAGGTCGGCTTGAGCACCGGCGACGCCACGGTCAACCACGACGCGCCGATTCTGTGCTGCACGGCGGAAATTCTCGCCAACATCGCGCTGCGCGAAGGCGCGGCGGCGCCGGTCGCCGACGTGGTGATGGACGAATTTCATTACTACGCCGACCGCGAACGCGGCGCGGCGTGGCAAATTCCGCTGCTGACATTGCCGCAAACGCGGTTTCTGCTGATGTCCGCGACCCTCGGCGACACGAGTTTTTTTGAAACCGAACTGACGCGGCTCAATCGCCGGCCGACGGTGACGGTGGCGTCCACCGACCGGCCGGTGCCGCTCACGCACGAATATTCGGAACTGCCGTTGGCGAAGACGCTGGAAAGCCTCGTCGCCGGTGGCCGCGCACCGGCGTACGTCGTCCATTTCACGCAATTGGAAGCAGCGCAAAGCGCGCAGGATTTCACCAGCATCAACGTCTGTTCGCGCGAGGAAAAAGCGGCCATTGCGGACGCGCTGGTGAATTTTAAGTTTTCCAGTCCGTACGGCCCGGAAATCAAAAAATGGCTGCGGCACGGCATCGGCTTGCATCACGCCGGCCTGTTGCCGAAATACCGCGTGCTCGTGGAGCAGCTCGCGCAGAAGGGTTTGCTCAAGGTGATTTGCGGCACGGACACGCTCGGCGTCGGCGTGAACGTGCCCATCCGCACCGTGCTATTCACGCGCCTGTGCAAATTTGACGGCCAGAAAACGGGAATTTTGACCGCGCGGGATTTTCATCAAATCAGCGGTCGCGCCGGCCGCAAAGGATTTGACGATCAGGGCTGGGTGGTGGCGCAGGCGCCAGAGCATGTCATCGAAAACCTCAAGCTGGCCGAAAAATCTGCGCGCGACGGGAAGAAGACCGTGAAGCGCCAGCCGCCGGAAAAAAATTTCATCAACTGGGACAAAAATACTTACGCCCGGCTGATCGCCGCGCCGCCGGAACGGCTGGTCTCGCGGTTTCAAGTGACGCACGGGATGTTGCTCAATGTGCTTAGCCGGCACGGCGACGGTTGCAATGCCATGCGCCAGCTCCTGCGCGATTGCCACGAGACGCCCCGGCAAAAACTCGCGCACGGCCAGCGGGCGTGGCAACTGTTCCGTTCGCTGGTGGACCGGAAAATTATCGAGTTCATTCCCCGGACGGCGGCGGGTTCGTATTTGCGCGTGAACGTGGCGTTGCAGGAAGATTTCTCGATGGACCAAGTGTTGTCGTTGTATTTGCTAGACACGTTGCCGCTGATGGATCCCCAGGCGCCGGATTTTGCGCTGGTGCTGCTGACACTGGTGGAATCCATCGTCGAAGATCCGGACATCATTCTCCGCAAACAGCTCGACCGTGTGAAGGACCGGAAAATGGCGGAGATGAAAATGGACGGCGTCGAATACGATCAGCGGATGGAAGAACTCGAAAAGTGCGAATACCCCAAGCCCAACCGCGAGTTTGTGTACGCGACGTTCAATGCCTTTGCGGACCGGCATCCGTGGGTGGGCCAGGAAAACATTCGCCCAAAATCCATCGCGCGGGAGATGTTTGAATCGTTCCGGTCGTTCTCCGATTACATCCGCGACTATGAATTGCAGCGCGCAGAAGGCGTGCTGCTGCGTTACCTCAACCGCGTGTACAAGGTGCTGTCGCAAACCGTGCCCGACGCGGCCAAAAACGACACCGTGCGCGACATGGAAATTTATCTGGGCGCGATGATTCGGCAGATTGATTCCAGCTTGCTGGACGAATGGGAAAAATTGCGCGACCCCAATTATCAAGTCGCCGCGACACCGGAAATCCGACCGCCCGGCGCCGAGGAAGCCGCCCGCGACATCACCCGCGATACGAAGGCCTTTACCGCCGCCATCCGCAACCGGATTTTTGCTTTTTTGCGCGGGTTGGTCATCGGCGATTTCGAAACCGCACTCACCCACCTCGCAACTGCGCTAGATGCGGAGGATCAGGCATGGTCCGCCGCGCGGTTCGAGCAAGTGCTGACCGCGTACCAGGTGGACCACCAATTTATCTGTCTCGACCCGAACGCACGCAATCTCCGGCACACCTACATCACGCCCGTAGAAGATAAAAAATCCTGGCGGGTACAGCAAATGCTCGTGGACCCGGAGGAAAATAATGACTGGGTCGCAGAGTTCACGGTGGATCTGGCGGCATCGCGGCAAAGTGGAGAACCGTGCCTGCAATTGCGCCGGCTTGGCAGCCTGACATGAGTGAGGCAAAAACGTTGCGGCGGGACGGCGTTAGTTGGCGGTTATTATTGGTGGGAATTTATCCGGGGTAGCTGTCGAATTTGGACTTTCAACGGTGGCTCGTCAAAGCTGTCGGCAGCAAAGAAAAACCAGCCGGCCAAATACGCGCTTAGCTCAGTGTATGCTGGCGACGACAAAGACCGCATCGTTCGGCGAAACAATTTTGCCGGTCTCGTCGGCGGATTTGCCCACGTTCACATCGGCCGGGGCATTCGTTGCGGCTGGGATGGCCCAAACCACTGGGTAAAATCCACCGTGGCACGACCATCTCTTTCGGCAATGGAGATTGTAATGGCGGCACCTTCAGCCTGGTCGCGAGGGGCAACGATATCCTGCGAGCAAGCCAGTCCGCAAATCAAGCACGCGAATACTATGGAACAAAACTTTTCATGTTATTCGCTTATTTCCAACTCCTAACAGTGAGATTTTCATTTTACCAATTCTTGGATTGCATTTTGGGGTTCGTCCCCAAATGCCAGGCGTGGAAAAGAAGCGGGGCTTGAGATTTCCTGCTCGCCACTGCCGCGCTGGAACGGCTCTGCTGCAATTACTGGCACGCCGCCATTTGCGAGGACACCACGGCAATCAACATTCAGTTCCCATTGCCCGGCCGATACCACACTGTTGAACTGCCGCCCGCCAGAGACTCATCGCTTATGACGCGAAATTTGCTGAACCGATGGAAGGTCAGGTAATTTGCATCATGGAAATTGTGCGCCCCGCCGGTGGAATCGTCAAATGCGGTTCGGACTACCGCAATCAGGTCGTCACCGTCAAATTGCCAGTCGCAGTATTGAAAGCCATATTGGGCGGGCAAGGTGTGGTACAATAATTCCCGGCGAATTTCCCAGTGGCGCAGGTCGGATGATGTGATCAATGCCAGTGCATTGCGTACGGCGCCGGGTTGATTATTCGCGTCGTCTGCGATCATGGCGTTGGCCAGCGACCAATACTGCTTTGACTGCGGATCAAAACGCACCGTGAATTTCTTCGCGCCGCCGGGAAAATCTACGAAGCCCTCCCCCGGGTCGAAGGTGGCCCGCCGGCCGTCATCGCTGATGCGAATGAGTGCAGCGCGCTCATGTGGCGTGGGCATGTCGCAGCGCAACAGGTCCACGATTTTTCCGTCGGGCGTGACCACGGCGTTGCCCTCAAGCCAGCCGCCGAACTTGCCGTCGAGCCAGTTCGTGTCGCTACCAACCACATTGCTCCATGTCCAATTCGTCGCGTTGAGCAAGTCGGCATTTTCCGGCGCGGACATCATGAAGGCTCGAAACCACGCGGCCCATTTTCCCGGGCCGCGCACGTCCTCCATTGCGCGCCAGATGCGTCCGTTGCAAACCACCACCGGCACCGGGGCGCAATGATGCTTCGCCCCAGCCCGCAACAAGCCCGAGGCGGCATCCTTCGGTTCCGTCCACGTGTGACCGCCATCGGGCGAGCGGCGGATGACGACCTTGCCGTATTCGCGGCTCGTGCCCATCAAATAAAGCGCCTCGTGATGGGTGAATAGCGTGGACCAGTATTGTCCGGCGATGTCACAAGTTTTTAGCCACGTCCGTCCTTTGTCCTGCGAAATGAAAACGGTGGTCGTAGCAAGCGTGGAATGGGGCCCAAAGTCGTCATGGGACGCGACGTAATCGCCATTCGTCCAAATCGCAATGCTCGGCGAGCCAAAATACACGCCAGATGTTTTTGAACTGTGGTCAATCACCACTCCCGGAACCGTTTCGCCAATAAGCTTGCCGGTCAGCGCCAGGGCCAGCGCAGCAATTACAAAACAGCACCCGATTCGCGACTCAAGAATAGGTCTCATTGTTTATTTTACCTCCGCAAGAAAAATTTGGTTGGCCGTGCCATGCGCCTGAGCGACGCGGCGGATGAACGCAACCTGTTTGCCGTCGGGCGAAAACACGCACGCCTCAGGACGGGGCGCAAATTCGTCGCTACTGCGATGCGTGATGCGGGTCGTCACACCGGAATCCGCTTCCGTCACACAAACACTATTGTCCATGACATGCGCGATTTGCCGTCCGTCCGGACTCCAGGTGAATGCGGAAGCAACGTCATGCGCGTTGTGCGTAAGCTGTTTCGGTTTGCCACCGTTGGGCGAAATGATCCACAACTGCACAACACCCAGATCGTCTTTCATCAGAAAGGCAATCTGCGCGCCGTCCGGCGAACTTCGCAGCCAATGACGCGGACCTTGCAAGCCGGGAAATTTGCGTTCCGCTGTGAACGTGAGCCGCCGCTGCGTGACGCCCTTCGGCGGAGAAGAACGCTGCTCGTTGGTGCCGGCAATTGGCCGTTCGCCAGGCTGCGTTACATCGTCCGGCAAATCGGCGACGAAAACTTCCGTGATGGATTTTTCGGCGGCGGTCAAAACAGTTCCTTGAAATGCCAGCGCACGTTTCTGACACGAACCATCGTTGCGGAGGTAACCATTTGTACCAATCCAACCCTCCTCGCAGGCGCGGGAAATTTCATCCGAACCGGGCTTCGGCTTGGCCGTCGTGCACGTGACGATGGCGCAAAAATAATTTCCGTTGTGATTACGCCGATTTGTGTCCGGAACGAATAGCGGCTCGGCAGGCACCGCCACGGCCACATCGCGAACGCTGCTTTCCACCAGCGCGTCGTTGTAAGTGAAACTCAGCCAGTCGCCCGCGGCATCCCAAATATGAACATGCGAGCCGCCACGCAATGCTCCCGGCGTGAACGGCGGCGTTAGGTCGCGTGCATCCAGATTTTGCGCGACGCCCGGCTTCGCAAAATCCACGATTACTCCTTCGCGACGGCTGACACCGTATTGCCAGTCGGCCGTCGGATTTTCCGGGCCGAGGATAAAAGCGACTTTCATCTCGCGCGGATGCCAGGTCACGACGCCGCAATGCGCGCCGTTCTTGGATTGATACAGCACGCGCACTTCACCGCTGTTAACATTCACGACCTCGATGCGATTGCCGTCGAACAGATCGCCCGCCGCGTCACTGCGCACGTCGTAGGCAATCCAGTTCCCGTCCGGCGACCAAACGCGCGTGTTTGTAAGCAGATGATTTTGCGCCGAACGGGTGAGTTGCCGCTCGGTGGCGTTCGCATCTGGCAGCACAGATCCAGCTAACGTGGCGGAAACAATCATGACTTTCAAAATCTTCATGGATTACTGACAGTCAATCCAACTGATTTCAACACCCGACACACTTGCTCACGCTGCGGTGAATGGAATGCTTCGAATGGCTCGGCCATCCGCTCGCTGCACAAGTTCAGCAACGAGCAGGCGCACTTCATGGCCTTGATGACGGCCGAGGCATGCTGCCCGATGGAGTAAATCTGGCCGAGCAGCAGAAGTTTCTCCTGCAACCTTTCTGCGTTCGGTTCATCGCCGCGTGTGACGGCATTGAACAAATCAACGAACAGTTCAGGCATGAAAATCGCGCCGCCGTTTACACCGCCATCACCACCAAGCCGTAGCGTATCCGCCAACAAATGTTCCGGCCCGACAAAAATGCTCCAGTCCGGGCGTTCCTGCTTCAAGCTGACGAGCGAGGAGAAGTAATTCAAATCGCCGGAGCTGTCCTTAAGTCCGATAATCCGTTCCAGATGCGAGACGCGGCGCAAAGTTTCTTGGGTGAACTGAACCTTGGTCATCTGCTGCATATTGTAGAGAAACAGCGACAAGGGCAGTCCATCAACAAGGTGCTCGACAAAAGAAACCAGCTCCGGCTGGCCGGCGGCAAAGTAATATGGCGCAGCCGAAACCACCGCGTCGGCCCCGGCGTTGGCTGCATGACGAGCGACCTGCCGGGCTTCGATCAAGGAAGTATCAGTGATGCCCACCAGCACCGGCACTCGATGCTTTACCTGCCGACAGACCCGGTCAATCAACTCGCGCCGCAGGCGATAACTCAAGTTGGGTGCTTCGCCGCTAGTGCCGAGAATAAACAGTCCATGCACCCCACCAGCCAGAATATGCTCGATCAAGCGCTCCAACCCCGCCACATCAAGGACGTCACAATCCTGAAGCGGCGTGATCATAGGCGGCACAATGCCACGCAGCCAAGGTGAGCGACGGTTGTCCTGCATAACCAGTGCCTTGGTGAGATTCGACAGTTGATGGTTCATGGAGTTGAAAGCCGGTAAAACCGCTGGACGTTGGTCGCTTGCGTATCGGTGAAGGAAATCACTCCGCCACCGCTCGCGTTGGTTGAACCGAGCAAGTGCCATTGCGTGAACGGCAGCGCGAGATTTGTCGTCCAGTAAATGGAATGGGCTTGTCCTGGCGTTCCGCTGCCAGTGATTTGAAAACTGTTTCCAATAGAACTCGTGATGCCAGTGAACTGCGGAACAACAATCGCAACCACTTTCAGAACTCCGTTGGAGGAAAGACTTGAAGTATCCCACGCCAGCCCGATGCCGGGCGATGAGGGGGAAATGTTCGTGAACCCGCCGCTATAACTTGCTGCATCGAACAGTTTGAAGCTGTCATTCGCTGCCAGCGATCCGGCAACGTTGGTCACACTCAAGGTTCCGCCAAAATTCACGCCGCTCAGTCCACGGATCAAATCGTTCGTTGCCGCATTTTTGTTCAATTCCATGAAGGTCACTCCGCCAAGCGCGAGCGAATTGCTGATCGTCATCGTGCCGATGGAATTGCCCGGCGAAATCGTCGCCCCGTTCTGCACGATGACGGGGCCGGTCAATATGCCGCTGCCCGCCAGCGTTGCTCCTGCGCCCACCGTGACGGTGCCGGACGCGGTGAAATTTGAAACATTCAATATGCCTGCGTTCACGGTCAAACCGCCGGTAAAACTGTTCGACCCGGCCAGCATGAGCGTGCCGGTTCCGGCTTTTGTGAGCGAGCCGTTGCCGCTGATGTTGCCGCTGATGACGCTCGTGCCGCTGCCGTCGAGCGAGACGGTGAGCGTGTTTGCACCGAGCAATATTTTTCCACTGACATTCATCGTCGGCGCACTGCCGTCCACTTTGAATGAGGAACTGCCGCCGAGCGTGATTGCGCCGCTAAATGTAATGTTGCCGCCCGAACCGCCGGTGGAGTGAAGCCCGTTCGCCGCACCAGAAAGCGTGAATGGTTCTGCGATGTTCAGCCCGGAGATAGCGCAGCGCACTTCCGCACCGCTGGCCACAATCGTATTCCCGCTGGCTGAACCAAGCGCATTGCTGCTGCCGATGACGAGATACCCGGCGCTGACAAGAATCGGCCCGGAAAAAGTATTTGAACCACTCAAGGTCAGAGAGCCGATGCCGCTTTTGGTGAGGGTTCCATTGCCGCTTAACGAACCGGAATAAACGGTGTTCGAACCGTTGCCGCCAATCGTGACCGCGCCTGAACCCAGGCTCACGTCGCGCGTGCCCGACAAGCCTCCGATTTGCGCGTTGAGGTTATTGATGTTGAACGTGCCGAAGTCGGCGACATTCATGTCGAGCGTTGAATTTTGCAACGCGTTCGCGTGGCCCAGAATAAGTGTTCCGCTGCCGATTCGTGTGTCGCCGCTGAAGGTGTTTGCCGCGCATAAGCTCAACGTGCCCATTCCCGGCGAGGTCGGCAGAACAACCATTTGTCCGGGAGAATTTGCCGGGATTTCGCTGCCGGTGACTTTGGTGGCGGACGTGGCAGAGTTCACGCGATAAATTCCCGGCGTGGAAGATCCGGTGCTGAAGCGCGTGTAGTAAATGTCACCACCAAAATCCGCAATGCTCAACACACCTTCGGTGCTGCTGCCGTTGAAATAATTCGTCGCCGAGCCATCCAGTCCGACGGAAAAAATATCTTCAGTGAATCCCGCGCCGGTCAGCAACCGGTTACTGGCGGCATCCCATTCAAGTCCCAGCGGCGCGGTGATGGAAGCAAGGTTGCCCAAAAAAATTCCGCCGGAATTGAATTTACGGATGACATTGTTCTGCCGGTCGCCGATGTAGAAATTTCCGTCGGAGGCCCAGGCCATTTGCTGCGGATTATTGAAACTACCGCCACTGAACGATGAGGGAATCCAGATGCTGGCCGTTAAATTGGTCACATCCACGCGCCAGACATTATCGCCACTCGTGCCGAAGGCGTCGGACATGTAAAGATAACCGTCTGGCCCGAAGCCCAGATAGCGCGGAGTGGTGGACGAGGCAAACGTGTAAATCGTCCGCAGATAACTTCCCGCCGTGTTGAATTCGAGAATCCGCCCGCCGGCCACAGATTCCGCGACGTAGAGATTCGTGCCGCGCACCGCGAGTCCGAACGGCGAATTCAGAATGCCCGCGCCGTAAGTTCCGGGCGGTATGAGATTACCGTTATCCACCCAGTTGCCGCTGGTCATAGAGTCGTAGCTGCGCACCAAACCGCCGCCGGTCACCGCGACGAAAACTTTTTCCGGTTTGAACACGGTCAAGTCACCCGCACCGGAAATCACATTGCTGATGGTGAACCACGCCTGAATCGTTCCACCGCCAGCGCCGAGGGTGATGCCGCGATTGCCGTCTTTCAGAATCACGTTCGAAACCGCGCCGATGCCACCGTAGCGCAGCGTCGTACCGTCAAGGGTGAGCTTGTCGGCGGTGAACGCTCCGGGATTTGCGCCCAAGCCGTTTTCGTTCGTGATGACGAGCGTGCCGCCAGCGACGATGAGCTTGCCAGTGAAACTGTTGCTGCCCATCAGTTGCACCGTGCCGTAACCATCGAGCGTCAGATTTGGCGAGCCACTGACCTCACCCACCACATTCAACGTGCGGGCGGATTTGGTTTTCCATGTTTGCGCGGCATTGAGAGAAATTTTTGAGGCGATGGTCGGATCGTTCACCGCCGAAACAACATCAATACCGCCTGCGCCCACAGTGAGAACATTGCCGGTGACCGTCACGCTGCTCGGAGTTTCTAAGAATGCAATGCTGTTGAGTGTGAAGTTTTGTCCCGGCGTTGTGGTGAGATTGTTCGTAGTAAGATACGAGAAGACCACGTCGTTACCGGATTGCGGCGTCATGCCAGCAATCCAATTGGCGGCATTTGTCCAGGCACTTGACGCAGCGCCCGTGAAATAAACGGTGGTCGTCGGGGCATAGAACCGGATGTAGTCCACCGACATTTTTGTGGTGCTCGTTGCAAGATCGCCGAAGCCGCCGACGGGAATGGTTCCCGCCCAAGTCGTCGAAGAATCGTCCACCTCGGAGCTGAAAATGATATATTCGGAACGGTCCGAATTTGCCGAGGTCGTGCTGTATTTCTGCACATCATCAATCAACATGCGGTATTGCGAAGAATCCCAACGCAACGCATAAGTGTGAAAACCGGTTCCCATTCCGCTGCCGATGTTACCGCTGCCCACGCTTTGGCCGACGCCCGCAGCATAACCATCCCAATGATAGTTTGATTGAACGAGGTTATTGATGTTTGCGCTGCCGGCGTTGCCATCCAGCAGGCGGTGTTCGCAAACATCCATCTCCGCGCCGTTTACCGACACGTCACCAACGATGGTCATCGTGGAAATCCACATCCAAAACGCCGACCACATGCCGGGCGAATCGCTCCACTTGATGCTCGCTTCCGTGTAGCCATAGCGCGGATGAAATTTTCCCGCGCTTTGGACAAACGCGCTGTAATGCGTGCCGCCGGAAGTGTAGGTGGTGATGACGAGGTTGCTGCCATTCAGGGAAACTGCGGCAGGCGTGTTGATCGCTTCGCGCCGCGCGCCGGTTTCGATGTTCCACTTGGTGGTGTCAAGCGATGCGCCGTTGAACTCGTCAGCCCAAACCAGGTAATACCCCGCAGGCGGCGTGGCCCGCAAAGCCAAAGGCAGCAGCCAAACAAACATGAGGATTTTAAGCATTACCATCATTGTGACTGCCTCGCGATCTTATTCGACATTAGTCACGCCGACGTCAATGTATTGTCCGCCGGTTTTCTGGTGGCAATGGACCGACAAAATATTTCCTAAGGGCAAAAGCGCCGCAACGGCCTCGCGGCGGACGGGAATCTCTTCATACTCCGGGGCGTAGCCAGAAACTCTTGCCGCCAGCACTCCGTTGATGAACACCTCGGCATCTTCATCGTGGTGAATGACCAGTTGTAAATTATCGGGCTTGTCCGGTGCGTCAAAAGTGCGCCGCAACCAGATGTCGCCTGTGTTCCAAGTGGTGCGAACGATTCCACCCGGCGTGCCAGTGGTGCCAAAACCGCCGGACGAGGTTTTCCAAGCCACATCATCAAAATCGCGTTTCATCCAGTTCGTTCCTGGATTTGCAAACGTGAATCGCCACAGGACACCTGTTTCTTGTGAAGTGTGGCTCAAATTTTTACGAATCGGCGGCGGCGGTGGCGGGTCTTGAAGTTTTCTGTTCGCAGCGGAAATCGCCTTTGGATTCATTTTCACCAGCGCGCGGTCGTAAGTCATCAGGCCATTCACTTCGCCTTCGACATCGGTGGTCTGCGTGTAAACCGCCGCACTCAATCCATGCGTGCCCACCAGCGGATGCAGCCGTTTCACAAGTTTGAGGTAGGTGTCGGTGAGGCTTGCGGAATTGGTGAAGCTGCGGTAGCCCCAATTCTTTTCCGACTGCCAGGTGTGGCCTTTCACCGGCAAGCCCAGGCCGCCGAATTCTCCGAGCACTACGGCACGCTTCGATTCCGGTTTCGGCGCGGCGGGCCCGGGATAATTGTGCAGGTCGTTCACGTCGCCCACGCCCCGGTCGGTCCAGCCGCTGGCGTTGTCCACGAGCCGCGTCGGATCACATTCCTTCGTCAAATTCACGATGCGCGCCGTGTCGAACTGCCCCCACCCTTCGTTGAATGGCACCCACATGACGATGCACGGATGATTGAAACGTTCGGCAATGATGGCTTTCCATTCGGTTTCAAATTGCGCTGCGGATTCGGCCGAACGCGCGAGGTCGGCATCGTTGCCGCGAATATTTTTGTCACCGCTCGGCATGTCTTGCCAGACGAGCAGTCCCAGTTTGTCACACCAGTAATACCAGCGGTCCGGCTCCACTTTGACGTGCTTTCGGGCGAGGTTGAAGCCGAGCTTCTTCGTCATCTCGATATCGTAACGCATCGCCTCGTCCGTCGGTGCGGCATAAAGGCCATCCGGCCAAAAGCCCTGATCCAACGGACCGAATTGAAACAACGGTTGGTTGTTCAGCAACAGTCGCGTAAAACCGCGTTCGTCTTTGCCAAGGGAGATTTTTCTCATCCCGAAAAAACTTTTTACTTCGTCGACTTTCTTGCCGTCGGCATAAACCGCGATTCGCAAGTCGTAAAGAAATGGTGAATCCGGCGACCATGACTTGTAGTGGGGGATTTTCAAAACGGCTTTTGAATCATTTAAGACCTGGTTCGAGGCAGCCGTGTTGCGGACCAAATTTGCCGTCTGGATGACGCGGCTTTTATCGAGCATTTCGATTTTCAATTCCGTTTTCTGTGCCGATGGAGTTGTCGCCAGCACCTCAACTGAAACTGAAGCCGCATCAAGGTCCGGAACAATCTTCAACTTCTCGATCCGGCCATCAGCGACGGGCTCAAGCCAGACCGTCTGCCAAATGCCGCTGGTGGAAGTATACCAAATGCCATGCGGCCCGCGCACCTGCTTACCACGCGGTTGCGTGCCGCCGTCGGTGGGGTCGCTGACAGCCACAACGATTTCGTTCTCAGCCGACGACTTTAGGGCATCAGTGATATCAAAACTGAAGCCATCATAGCCACCGCGATGCAATCCTAATTCCTTGCCGTTCACCCAAACCGTCGCCGACCAATCCACCGCGCCAAAGTGCAGCAGGACATTTCGCCCGTGCCAGCTTTTCGGAATGGCAAAACTGCGCCGATACCAAAGCTGGTTTGTTTCTGCGAGCGGCTTCATCACCCCGGACAAGGCGGATTCAATTGGAAAAGGCACCAGGATTTTCCCGTCAAACATCGTCGGTCTTCCGGCAGCCTGCGGGATGATGGCGTAGTCCCAAAGGCCATTTAGATTCATCCAATCATGGCGGACCATTTGCGGTCGGGGGTATTCGCTGTGGACGTTCTCCGGGGTGACGTCTTTCGCCCAGCGCGTCATCAGCGGACCCGAGACTGGATGCCAGGCAATGTTACCCGCACAAACGGTGTTGACCCAAAAAACCGGTAAGATAACCGTTCGCACCCAGTTGCTTTTCAGGACGCAGTTCATAGATTGGAGATTATTCATTTTGCTTCCGAACCATGCGCATTCCAAAAAGTCCGCCGGCCCAGTTGTCCGGATGCGCTTGAAAACGGATGGTGATTTTCTCTTTGCCGTGCGTGAGTGAAGTGGGGAGCGGATATGCGGCATCGAAAAACTTTCCCGGCTGATTGTTCAACAAAGTCTGCGTGGCAATTTTTGTCTCGTTGGCCATGATATCGAAAGTGCGCTGGCCGGTTTCACCGCCCCAAAACGTGCAGACCAGCTCGTTCGGAGCAACGGGATCAATTTTCACTTCATACGAAAACCAGCCACCGTCCGTCGCGTGCCGCCAATTGCGGCCCTGCGCAGACCCCGAACTCGTGCGCTCGCCAGTCAGATTGTGGTCGTGTTCCGGCTGCTGCTCTCCGATGCGCAAAACATCGACTGTGCGCGCGGCCAACTGCTGTTCGCGCTCCGCTGCGACGCGAATCTCGGACTCACGCTTGGCCCAGTCGGACTTTGTAAAAACATCGAGATAGACGGTGTAGCGTTGATCAAACAAACGATTAAACGGCACGAGTTCCATGTTGCGTGGGCGGCCTACTTTCTCCGTTTCGAACGTCAACGATTCCTGTTTGACCGGCTTGACCCAATCCTTGACTGCTTTGCCGTCGGTCACCAGGACCGGCACATAATCAGGCTCGCTGGCTTGGGGATCAGCGATCGGCCCGAGTTTTGCCGCGAGCAAAGTGGGGCCGTAAAAAATGGCGATGCGGTTCGGATTATCGGGCATGGACTCGGTGCGCAGCGACATGGGCATGGCGAGAACCACTTTGTCGCCGCTTTTCCAGACGCGGTGAATTTCTGCATAGCTTGATGGCTGGCTGGCTACTGATTGCGGTTGGCCGTTGACGGTGATTTTGATTCCATCCACCGCCCAATTTGGATGGCGCAAGCGCAGCTTGAATTCCTGCGGGTGGTCGCAGGTGAAGACGAACGTGGAAGTGTCTGTATCCGGCCACCGGGTTTTCTGGCGAAGTTTTATGCCGCGCGCTTTCCAATTGAGTTCCGACGCGATGAACAGGTTTACCCAAAGTCCGTCCGCATCGTGGAAATAAATCGCCTCGCCGTATTTGACATGGTTCTCCATCCCGGTGCCGACACAGCAGGTGAAGCTGTCATAAAGCGATTGATAGACTTTGTGGAAGCCGGGCTTTAGTGAGAGGTTGTAGATGACGCGGCCATCGGGATTCTGTGTCGAACGGATGTGATTGAGCAGCGCGCGTTCGTAAAAATCCGCCGCGTCCGCCGTCGGATTCCAGCCAAAAACATGCGTTGTGAGCTTGAGCATGTTATAGACGTTGCAGGTCTCCGTGGTGTCGCTGCTCAAACGATCGTTCAGATGATCCGGCTCGCCGAAATGCTCATGGTCGCAATGGCCGCCCGTGACGTAGCTGTGATGATGCACGACTCGGTCCCAGAAAAAATCCGCTGCCGCGCGATCGCTCGCGTCGCCGGCTAACTCGTAACGCGTGGCCAGACCGATGAGTTTCGGAATCTGTGTATTCGCGTGTTTACCGGGTAAAATATCCTCACCGCGTGCTAGCGGTTCGAGAATCGCCTGGTGATGAAAGCGGCGTGAAAGTTTCAAATAACGCTCGTCGCCAGTATCGGCGTAAAGATCGGCCAGCGTTTCATTCATGCCGCCGTGCTCAGCACCAAGGATTTTTTGCATTTGAGCTTCGGACAAGTTGGACAACGTTTTCTCCAGCCAGTCGGCAAGTTTTTGGGAAACGATCAACGCGTTGGTGTTGCCGCACAAGCGATAGGCATCGCGCAGCCCGGCGAACAATTTGTGCAAAGTGTAATTCGGCACCCAGCCACCATTCAATCCAAAGCTGTCCACGCGGATATCACCGTCCGCGACTTCGGCGTAGATTTTCTTCCCGTTCGGAATCGCTGCGACATAGCCGTTGCCATTGGCGCGCTGGCATTCGGCTAGTTGGTCCACGACGTAATTCACCCGCTCGAAAAAACGTTTGTCACCCGTCGAGGCGTAGGCCAAGGCGCAGGCACTCAGGTAATGCCCGCCATTGTGACCCGATACACCTTGCGATTCCCAGCCACCGTATTGCTTGGCTTTTGGTTGCAATCCAGCTTCTTTACGAAAGTTGGCTAGAAACCGATCCGGCTCAAGACTCAACAAATACTTAACTCCCACATCCTGGCCATCTTTGAACAGGCCATCCAGCAGGCGCACGTCTTGCAACGGAAACGGCACCGCTTTGGGTGGAGCCGCCGCATGAATTTTAGCGGTCAGCTCAGTGTTTGCAAAATCATCTCCCCATGCAATGTGCGTTACGCCGTGAAACAAGAGCGATAAAAGAACGAGCTTTTTCATTTTTTCATCATGGCAGCCAAGACGTGCTTTCGGCGATGCGATAAAAACGGATTGCCGCATTTTGTCCAGACAAACTGAAGACCGCATCCGCCCCACTGCCTTCGAGCGACGCTCCGGTGTCCGTCCAGTTTTGCAAATCTGAACTTATCTGCAATTTGTAAAGATACGAGGCGCGGGTGGAGAAAATGATCTGCGCCGCGCCACTACTACGCGAGTATTGCAGCGAATTGATGCGCACGTTGAGCGGGCCGGGGTTAGAACGGAAATTCGTGACCCGCGTGAATAGGTAATAATTAGCATCGTGTCCCGAATGGGCACCGCCGAAGTTGTCGCAAAACGCCGTGCGCACGGTGGCGATTAGATCGCTTCCATCAAACTGCCAATCGGCATATTGGAAGCCGTAGGCGGTTTCGTAGCCGATGGAACTGGAGTTGAATGCCGCCGCCACGGTCGCGCCATCGCTGCTGTAGAGGCGGTCGTCAAACATCACGAACCGTTCAACCGTCCAGTCGCGCAGGTTCGGTGAACTGGCGAGCGCGAGGATGGCGCGAAACCGTTCGGCGTTATAGGCGTTGTTGCGGAAGGCCCGCGGAATGTAATTGCACAGCGTCCAGTATTTTTGCGAAACGGAATCGAAGCGAACGGTGTAGCGTGTGCAGCCGCCCGGAAAATCCACAAAGCCGTTACCGTTCGGATCAGCGGGATCAAAATTACCACCGGAGAACGACGTCGTCGCGTTCGTGCCGCCAAGGTAATTCACATGGATGAGCGCAGCTTTGCTTCCGATGGCCGCGCCGTTGGCGTAGCGGTTATCCACGCGCATCATCAACACCAGACCACCATTGGTGTCCTGCAAACAATTGCCTTCGAGCCAGCCGGAGAACGTGCCGCCGAGCCAGTTGGTGTTGCGCACGACCGGCGTGGAGAGCGACCAATTGGCCGGCGACAGCAAATCGGCGTTCGTCGGCGCAGACAGCGCGGCGATAAAATTGTCGCCAAAGGTGCTGCTCTGGGCGCGCTCGGCATCCATCCAAATGCGGCCAGATTTGAGAACAGAACTTTGACCAGAATCCCATGATTGCGAGGCATACAAACGGCCTGTGTTGGCGGGCGGTGAGTTGATGGAAGTCCAAAGCGCGCCGTTGTTCGTGGAGCGGCGAATGACCATCGGTCCGCCATTGCCATTGGCGTTGGCGATGGAATACAGCGCGCCGTTCAACTGGAAAAAATGATTCCAGAAACAACCATTGGTGTCTGCAGCGCCGGAGACCATTTGGTTTATCTGGCCCAGCAAAGTCCAGTTTGTGCCTCGATTCGCCGAAAGATAAAGGAACGTTTGCCCCAAAGTATTTTGCGACGAGCCGCCGCCGAAATAATCGTGCGACGCGAGGTAATTTCCGTTTGGCAATATTGTGATGGCCGGTGAGCCGAGATAAATCGCGGTGGACGCTGGGCTGTAGGCGATTTGGGTTCCCGGCAGCGCCGGACAAGTCGGCGGCGGCACCGCGGCGCGTGGCGCGAGGAGAACCGATTGCAGATGGCCGGGATTTTTTAACAGGGTTGCAACTGGAAGAGACGCATTCGTTGCGATCACCAAGTCAGCGCGACCGGAAGTGTAGCGTGTGAAGGCGACCTGTCCATCCACCGGCTGAACGTCGAGGCAATACTCGGAACCCTTGTAGAGCAGCGTGCCCACCCCCGCCAAAGTGTAAGCATAGACATCCGACGAACTGGTCATGGTTGCGAGCAGGCGGGTGTTGGCGGCATCCCACGAAAGCCCCTGCGGAAAAGCTGAAGCGCTCGGCACAGTGATCGCCAAATTTGAAATATATGCCCCCGTGCTGCCGTTGAATTTTCGGATGACATTGTTGTTGCGATCCGCAACGTAGAGGTTTCCATCAGACGCAAACGCCAGCCCGCGCGGATTATTCAGCGAGTATCCGCTGCCGCTGTTCGGAATAAAAACGCTCCAGATTTTGGTGCTCAAGTTGCAGCGATAGACGCAATTGCTGGCAGTTGTGCCAAACGCGAGCGACATGTAGAGATTCCCATCGGGACCGATGGTCAGCGCCTGCGGAAAGCTGCCGGAAAATTGCACACCGTTGGTGCCTAGGCTGCCAAGGTAAACTCCATTGGTATCGAAACGCATGACCCGACCGTTCGCCGAGGTCTCCGCGATGTAAATATTTTTTGCGGCATCCTGCGCGATGGCCAGTGGTGTGGTGAGCGGCTGGCCATCGTAAAGCCCGGTGGCGAACACGCCGGTGTAAGTCCAATTGGTATCAGCAACCGTATAAGCGCGCACCGCATTGTAGCCCTGATCGCACACCAACGCCGAGGTTGAGGCGAAAACGCGAGACAGCCCGCTGGAAATCGCCAGAGCCAGAAACCACGCACGGCCTTGATGGAAAAATGAAATCATGACAAAAATGAGGCCGAGTCGTTAAACCCGGCCTCCTTACGGATTTAACGACGGTTGCATGCGCGTATCAAAAAATTATTGCGGACGCGGAGACGGCGGCACCCAGTTTTGCGCCCAATAGAGCGTCCACAAATTTTCCAGCGGCACCTGCTCTACGTGTCCGTCAAAAAAACCGATATTGATCGCGCCGGGAAGTTTTTGCGCCGTGTTCTGTGCGGTGGGAACCGGGCTGGGCCTTTTGTGGCGGGTAATCATCATGCGCGTCATGCCGCCAACCCCGCTGGAGACTGCGCCTGTCTGCAAATTGGGCCACGGCCGGTCAGTTTCCACCGGCCACGCATCCGGCCAGATGGAATCGCAATACACCGGCGACAGGGTTGGATTGCGGACGGAAGCATCATTTTTGTAACAGCGCGCTTCTTTGGTTGCATCATAGGTTCCGCTGATTCCCAGCGTAAAACCGCCAGCATAAAACCAACCGTTGATGGCATAACTGCCGAACGCATTGGTATCGTTTGCAGGTGTCCAGAACCAAGTTGTGTCAATTGTTCCCCCGCTCGTAGTGCGCTGAACCGTCGTACGCGCACATTGGCGGACATTGTAACAATTTCCGTAGCTGGCCGACAGCACGTCCACCCACACCTTAGCAAGGCTAGGATAAGCAAACGGCGCGCCGCTGTTATCGCCAATATAAATCTGCTCGGCGAGTGCGAGTTGTTTCAAGTTGTTCGAACAAGAAATGTCTTTGCTCCGGTCTTTTGCCTTCGACAATGCCGGCAGGAGCATGGCCGCCAGAATTGCGATGATGGCAATGACCACCAGCAGTTCGATCAACGTGAAACCGCGTGGTCTGATTTTCAGTTGGAGCCTCATGTCCTTAATTAGTTGCTCAGGCGGAAGAAGAGCGTGCAGCTGGATACGGGCAGGTTCACCTGCATCTTATTGCCAACCAACACGGGGATGTTCGTAACACTCTGCCAGCTTGGCGGGCTCAAACTCGCGCTGGATTTCAAGTTGTAGGCAGGAACACTGTAAGGCCACGAGACCACGACATTACCGCCGCCATAACTGATATTCAGATTTGGCGGCAACGTAAGTTGCGCCATCTGGTGCGCATGGGTGATGCCGCCAGCGACCAGCGCCGCAGTGGACGAACTGGTCAACGCATAAACACCGGACGCGCTGTAGTCGCTGTAGAATGTGTTCGGGCCGACGTTGAGGATGCCCAGTGCATCCGCCGCGACCGCGCTGCTCACGGCACTGACGACCCCATTCGTATCAACGGCATCAATGGTCGTCGCCGCCACACTGACGAGCAAGCGGTTGTTCGCCGCGTCCCACGTCAACGCCTGCGGCCCAACCAAACCGGTGGCGAAATCGCCGAGATACAGACCGTTCGTATCGAATTTCTGAATCGGCCGGTTGGCGGCATTGAATGCGCCGCGATTGCAGACGTAAAGGTTTCCGGCGGGATCAAACGCAACGCCGATGGGATTAATAAGCGTGTAATTGCCATCGGTCGTGGGCACGAAGACGGACCAGCCATTGGTCGTCACATCGTATTTCAAGACGTTGTTGGTCCCGAACGGCACGGACATGTAGATATTACCGGCAGCATCCAGCGCCAGATTGCCGCAGGTGTTGGCGAAATAATCCACGCCATTCGTGCCTAAGGTTGCAAGGTAGTTCCCTGTGGCACTGAATTTGAGCACACGTGCGGGATAGCTTGCGTTGGTGGTTTGATCAGCAACATAGACATTTCCTGCCGCGTCCTGCGCGACACCAGTCGGTTCGAGCAGCGGGCTTCCGCCGTAAGTGCCGGATGCGAACACAGACGTCAAAGTCCAGTTGGTGCCGATGGCGCTGTATTGCAGCACGCGGTTGCCGGCGCCGTCGGTCACGAGATAATTCGCCTGCGGCAATGGCGTTGAAGTGACCGTGTAGGAAGCCGATTGCGCGCCGTAAGTCACAGTGATGGTCGCGGTGCCGAAGCCAACCGCCTTGACCACGCCGTTGGCGGAGACCGTCAACACGTTCGTGTCGCTGGAGCTAAACGTGACGCCCTGAAAAAAATTCAGCGGCACGCCGGAGACGTTGGCGAAATTTCCATAAGCCGCCGCTGACTGCGAACCTTGCTGCAGCATATTGGTATTGATCGTCAGCGAGACGGAGGTCAGCACGCCGGGGTTGGACACGAAGTTGTTCGGGCCGGCGGCGAAGTTGATGGCGACATTCGTGGCATCCAGCACGCCAGAATAAATCCGGAACTCATCCACGGATTCATTCGCAGCCGGGTCCACGAAGAACTGCGACTTGCCGAGGTAGCTGAAATTGTTAACGACGTTGGCTAGGTCTTGTCCCGAAACACTCAAATTCTGCGCGGCTAAAACACCGTTGATGTAAAGTTTCATGTAACCTGCCAGTGGATGAATGACCGCAACGATGTGAACATTGGTTTGGTTGTCGAGCGTGCCAGCCACATCGAGATCCGTTTCCCCACCGGTCGGTGTTCTGAGGGCTAGCCGGGTTTTGCCAGTCGAAGTATGGGGCGCGAACATGATAAAGCTCGTGCCGTTCACGCCGTCGTTGTTACCGAAGTCAAACAAACGAGCCCAATTGTAATTCGTTCCGAAACTTGCCCACGCTTCAAACGTCAGCACATCGTTGGTGGCCGTGCCCGCACCGAAGTCTACATAGTTGTAGTCAAACTGTCCGCTCGGCGTCAGTGCGATTTGTCCGTTGGTGAACGCGTAATTCGCTCCCGAGGGCGTGCCGTTGGCGGAGCCGATGGAATCGGTGGCGTCGCTCGTGAATCCATAACGATGGATCAACGTGGTGACGAGCGGCACAACCGTGATGTTGGTGCTGGCAAATATTCCGGAATTGGTCGCCGAAATCGTCGCGGACCCAAGGCCCACCGCAGTCAGCGTGCCGTTGGCGGAGACGGTCAATGCGCTGGGATTGCTCGATCGCCAAACGGTTCCAGCGTCACTTGAAATATCAATACCCGACTGCGCGATGTAATTGCCGAGCAGTTGCGCCTTTTGAGTCGTGCCCTGAATCATGTTGGTGCGCGTCACGTTCAGCGTCACCGTTTGCAGCGCGCCGATACCAAAGCCTGTGGCAAAGTTCATGAACGTGGGACTGTTGAGTGCGGGAGTGGTTCCTGAATCAATCGGCGTCACAGCGGTGGTGCTTAAATTATTGCAAAGATACACCCGACCCGGATTGATGAAAGCGACATAGAAAATGTTCGTGCCATCCGCCATGGCGCCGAGCGAACTCTTGTTGGCCCCCGGCCCGCCGGTGGGGTTGGCGGCAGTAATCAAGGTGCCGTTCGTGGCGATGGTGCCGTTCGTGGGACAGGAACAAATCACTGAATTGCCGTTACCCGAGGTGCAGATGAATTTTGAAAGCGCTGGCGCGTAGCGCAGGCCCATCGGTGTGGTCGAGGCAGAGCCGGAGTATGTGGTATTAGTGCGCAGCAGGACACCACTGGTGCTGAAGACCAACATGCGGGCATTGCCTCGGCTGTTCACATAAAGATTGCCGTCCGGGCCAAAGTCCAATCCGCGCGGCGTGCTGAGCGTGGTGGAGTTGGAATACAGCACGCTCCAGTTGGTGGTCGCCACGTTGAACTTCAAAATCTGGTTGTTCGCCGTGCCGAACGCCAGCGTGCCATAGATGTTTCCATCCGGACCGCACACCATGTCGTCAATGCCACTGCCGGGGACATTGTATCCGTTCAGGCCATTGGTGCCGACCATGTCAATGAACACACCGTTGGTGTTGAATCGCAGAACCCGGCTGGCTCCGGCAACACCTTGATCGCTTACATAGATGCGACTTTGCTGGTCTTGCGCCACGCTGGTCGGCGAATTCAACGGGGCCAGCGCGCCGAGCGGCGTGTTGACGTCCACGAAATTGGTCATGTAGGTCCACGTCTGTCCACTGACGTAAAATTGCGAGATGCGTTTGCCTGCCCCCTCAGCAACGAGTGCAAAGCGACCGGCGTGCGCTGGCACGACCTCCAGAATCATCAGGTAGGTCAGGATCCAAAGTTTATTGCGAACGAGTTTTTTCATAATGGGTTTTAGGTTGGGACAATGTCTGCTACAAAAACAAAAAATGCGCCGACAATGATGGCGCGAGGATTGACTTTGCACTGGGTGACATTAACTCCACTTTACGGCGGGGCCAAAAATTGACAATACGGCAAAATGGACGTATGGCGAACTACTTCTTCAAAAAGCGCGCCACCGCTTCGCCGCGCGAATGGACGTGCATTTTTTTGTAGATGCGCCGGATGAACATACGCACGGTATGCACGCTGACATCCAACCGGTCGGCGATTTCCTTGTTGGCCCGGCCTTCCACCAGCAAATCCAGAATTTCCCGTTCCCGCGCGGACAACGCCTCGGCTTCCGGTTTGGGTTTGGCCTCGGTCGCAAAAAATTTCACGACGCGACGCGCCACCGATGAACTCATCGGTGCGCCACCTTCATGCAAATCGGAAATGGCCTCCAGCAATTCCTCCGTGCTACTACGCTTGAGCAGATACCCGCTGGCTCCCGCGCGAAGGGCGGCGAATATTTTATCCGTCTCCTCATACACGGTGAGGATCAGCACATTCGCATCGAGCCATTTTTCCTTGAGTCTTTGAACACATTCAATGCCGCTCATTCCGGGCAATGCGATGTCCATCAGCACCACGTCCGGGGCTTCGTCAGGAAGCTGTTTGAGTGCGTCCTCAGCGGTGCGATACAGGCTCGCCAGCCGAAAACCCTTGGCTAGCCGGACCTTTTTCGCCAAATCTTGCCGAAGCCAGTCGTCGTCCTCCACGATGGAAACGCTGACGGTCGATTCGGGTGCGGATTTTTTTTCGGTGGGCACGGCGTGATTATATCGGAGCAATTTCGTTTTTGTCCATCAACGGCGCGCCGATTCGCACGGTTGTTCCTTTGCCGGGTTCAGATTTGATTTTAACGCTGGCGTTGATTTGCCCCGCGCGGGAACGAAGATTTGAAATTCCATTACCGCTGGCGGCATCCGCGACGGAAAATCCCCGGCCATCGTCCTGCATTTCCAGCCACAATCGTCCGCCGTCCAAGCGGGCGCTGATCACGACATTTTGCGCGGCGGAATGTTTGAGCGCGTTGTTCAAAGTTTCTTTCACCATCGCCAGCAGACTATGCCGCAGTTCCGTGGACATCGGTTGCTCCGGCACGTCCACCGGAATTTTCAACTGGCAGTGGAGCGGCGTGTCGCGAAAAAATTCCTCTGCGAAGTGCGTGATATAATCGAGCAAATTTGCCAGCGAGTCATTGCCCGGATTAACTGTCCACACCGTTTCATCCAACGACCGCACAAGTTGCTGCGAGGCTTGGGAAATTTCTTGCAGCTTGCGCTTGGTTTCTGGCGGCATTTCGTTTGGGCCGGCCTCAGCGAGAGAACTGATCTTCGTCACGCGCGCTCCCAGTTCGTCGTGAATGTTCCGGGCGATGCGGGTGCGTTCCTGTTCCAAGGCTGTCTGCATTTCCAGCGCGCGGACGCGGTTTTCAACGCGCTGGCGCTCGTTCATTTCCACGCGCAACTGGCGGGTGCTCTGCTCGACCCGGCGACGCAACTGAAAAATCCACAGTGCCGCCAGCGCAACCAGGACCAGCAGTCCGCCTGCGAGCATAAGCGCATCGCGCAGCGTCCAGCGCGACGGCAACTGCAAGATCGAAATGTCCTCCGGCGAATTCAGCAACAAATCAAACGCGCTGAACTGGCCGATGGCGGATTGTTCCCACGTGGCGACCACGCCCCGCAACTGTAACTGGCTGCCGGCAGGTGGAAGTTTGTTCAGACTGCCGCGCGCGGGCAGTATGGCTTGAAACGACCGCAAGTTTGCCTGCATTTCAAGTATCAGTTCGGAATCGGCCGGATGCACACTGACCAGCCGGCCTTCGATTTCCACGCGGGAGCCATCGCGGACGAGTTGGGCTGATTGTTCGACGTTGGTTCCCTCGCGTCGAATGGGCAGCAAATCTTCCACCGTTACATGCCGGGCCGGCGGCAGAGTGGCGTGGCCAATTTTGCGAAGGACGGCATCGCGAAGCAGCGAGGACGCCCCAGCGAACTCAATCAGCCCCATCGCTTCAATCGTGTCGCCTGGCGAAAGACCAGCCGCGTCCGCCACGAGGCATCGGGCACCGTAGCCGTCGTCCAACAAGAAAATGGTGTTGCCACGCACCCGCGCGATTTGACCGGATAATTTGGTCCACCACGGAAATTCCTTTCGACGATCAAACCGCAGCCAGTCGGCGACGTGAGTGGCTGGCAACGCGAACAAATTTTCCGGCGCCGCCTTTTTCATCAGAACGAAATCGCTACCCGGAACCAGAATCAGTGCCGCGCCAGTGACTTGGCCTGCCGAAGTGCGATAAGGGATGACACAGCCGCGCAAGTTCACCCAGGCATTGGTGCGGGCCATGACGGCCGCGAAGTCCTCGCGTTTTGCCAGCCGCAGATTGACGTGCCCGCCTTTCAAAATTAATTGCAGCCCGAGGGGGCCGGTCGGACGGATGACGCCTTCCAACTCAACCCAGTCACAATTAAGTCCGGTGTTCACGAGTTCCTCAAAACTCGGGCGCAGTGGTTCGGGCAATTTCCCCACACCCAAGTCCACGGATTTTTGCTCGACAATGTTGCGCGAAAAATCGCCCACTTGAGCGATGCCCGTGATGCGGTAACGATGGCCCACTTGCATGTTTTTGCCGGCTGCGGAATTGAGCCACAAATAAACTGGTGAGGTTGCATCTTGCACGATGGCTGCCATCAAGCCGTCGCGGTTGACATCGCGCGCCAGAACCACTGCTTCCAGTTGGACGGGATAATTCGATTTCAACATCGAATCCGGCAATTGCCGCACCACTTCCGACGTGCGCAACGGACGCTCGGTCGCAGGCTGGCTAAAGCGGGAGGCCATATTGGTGACGGGAGAAATCTGCTGGGCCATGACAGCGCCACACGCCAGCAAAAACACGAAAACCACACACCTTCCCAAAAAATATTTTGCGGGAAGAGGCATTCGACAACCATTCGATTCAATTGGATGCTTCACTGAGAGGGTTCAGTTTTCTGGACCACTGATTTGTTAGTCCGAGCATTGGTTTGAGTTTAGGGTTTCGTTGTTTCTTTGTCCATGCCCAGTGGCGGGAGGGTGAAGCGCGGATGCTCCGTAACAACTCCAGCAGCCTTTGACTTATCTGTTCTTCGGCTGGCGTTGTTGGTCGGCCGGCAACGGCAGGAACACCGGTTAATCTTCAGCCAGTAGCCGGGCTTTCCGGCGATCCCCTGCCGGCGTTGCAATCGAACATCCCTGCCTTACCACCAGTGAAAGTCTCGGCTTTGTTTGACCTGAGTCAATTTTCACGGGCCAAAATCATGCAATAATATTCGCATGAGCGAAAAACCATTAATTGATGTGGCACAGGAAAAAATCTTGTCGTTGGCCGACGAAACCAAATTTGCCGCCAACGGCATCGTAAGCCGGATGTTATTGCGCACGGCGACTTTGCGAGTTGTGCTGTTTGGTTTTGCCGAAGGCCAGGAACTTTCCGAACACACGTCTACGCAATCGGCTGTGGTTCAGATCTTGTCTGGTGAATGCCGGTTTTCCCTAGGCGGCAAGCTCCATGCCGCAAAGGCCGGGGACATGATTTACATGCCGCCGAATCTGGCACACGCCGTGACCGCGACGAAGCAATGTTCCATGCTGCTGACGCTTTCAAAATCCGAAATCGTTTCCACCAATCCGCCATCGTTGATTCCTCCTCAGCGCCGCGAAAAACGTCCCGCCAAAAGGTGACACCTCAACTCGCCGGCCTGCATAATTTTTTAACAACCAACAAAACATAATTATGAATACCTCAAATAAAAACCTCATTGGCGCGGACAAGGTTATGGACGTGCGGGCTATCCCTTGCTCCGTGAAACATGGCCTCATTATTCAAACTTTTGTCCAACTCCCCGTTGGCGACCACTTTATCCTGTGCAACGACCATGACCCCGTTCCCCTTCGCTACCAGTTCGCGGCGCAATGGCCGGACACTTTTACTTGGGAGTACCTCGTCAACATTCCCGGGGAAGCCCGCGTGAAGATCACGAAATTGAAGGCGCTATCCGCACCGGTCGAACCAATTGCGACCGCCTGCGCTGGCCATTGAAATTTCAAATCATAAATTAACCAACCTTCAGAAATGAAGGCCGGGTTGGTGTCTAAATGAAGCAGCTGATCACCTCTCAGGGGCCTTGTGAAAACCAGCCAGCCAATGGCGCAGGCTCATAATCGGATGATTCCCTAACATGCGCGGTCCGGCATAACGCATCATGACTCGAATTTGTTCACGCCGGGTCTTCGGATAACAATGGACGGGACATTTCACGCACGTGGGTTTGGCTTCACCAAACCGGCAACGATTCAACCGTACCTTGGCATAGCTTAAAAGCCCCTGACATTCTGCGCAAAGCGACGTCGTGGAGGTATGCTGATTGCGACAATGTATTGCCGACCGCGTCGCCCGCCAACTTAACCGCGATGGCGCAGCGAAGATGTCCTGTCTCGCCGGCATCGATGGTCGGGTTAAAAGTTTGGTGGCGACGGCCGAAGGAGCGGAGCATATCCTTGTCGTAGATCGCTGTCTGTTAAACCGCACCGCGCACACGCCCAAACTGGCAGGCTTCAATAAATTTCACCACCTTAAATTTCATAAGATCGGCGTTCGCAAGAGGTAGACTCCGGTGACCAATGAGCGCATTTCGGAAGGCGTGGCGACAGCCCTAAAATACTTTCCACGTTTGTTGACGAGCTTCCGCAGAATGTTGAATATCTGCCATTACTTTCGTTGAACTTACCCATGTTGCCAAACCATGAACATGCCACCGCTGAACAAATTCAAACGTTTCGATGTACGCAGAGCGGCGGCGAGCCGTTTCCGGAAATTCACAAGTGCGTGCCCGCGCTTGGCCTCGATGAAGGGTTGATTGTGGTCGCGCCATTTTTGCCGCCGCCGTTGGTTGAAAAATTGGCCGGGGACGTTTACGCCAGCAAGCTAGAGCGTGGCGCGGGCAGCGACTGGCTGGTTTACTTTTGGCATTAGGCAGTTTAAATAGACTCATGTCAACGCTGGCCGAACTAAAAACCATTGCTATTACCAACACCCTGCAAAGTTGCCAACTCTTCACCGGATTACCCCCGCAGGACCTAGCAAACATTGCGGCCATCACAGTTGTTAAGTCATTGGAAAAAGGAGAATACTTGTTTCATGAAGGCGACGTGGCGAGCGGTTTTTACGTCATCCAACGGGGAGCAGTGAACGTGCATCGCGTGACGACCACGGGCAAAGAGCAGGTCATTCACGTTTTTCGCACCGGTGATTCCTTTGCCGAAGTTGCGTTAGCCGCACCAACGGGCTATCCAGCCGACGCCTGTGCATTGGAAAACAGCCAGATTTTATTGGTGCAAAAAGATGGAATTCTCGCGTTGCTCAAACGTCAACCCGAACTGGCGCTGCGGATGTTGGGTTCGATGAGCAGTCATCTGCGCGTGCTGGTTGGACAAATTGAAGACCTCACTGTTAAAGATGTGGAGACGCGCCTGGCCAATTGGCTGGTGAAGCGTTGTCCAAATCCGCACAGCGAAGCGCCCGTGAAGATCGAACTAACAACGAACAAACGTGTGCTCGCGGCTGAACTCGGCACGGTCAGCGAAACATTTTCGCGAACGCTGGCGAAATTTCGCAGGCTAAAAATAATTGCGGTCAAAGGCAAAACCGTCAGCGTGCTTTCGCCGGTCAAACTGCACGCCTTATTGAAGCGTAACTTGGGCGAATAATCAGCCATCACTCTTTAAGGCTGGGTCGAATCACCAATCCCGCAAAAATGAAAGATGAGATTCATTCGATGTCATGAAATATTTTATTTTGCTATTGGTGGCGAGACGTATCATACAAAAAACTTGGACCATGCCCTCACCGCTCCCAGAACCCGGCCAGATCGTCAGCGCCCGCCAGCACTTGCTACGCTTGTCGTCAGGGGAGGACGAAGGTTTGGGCGAGGAACTTGCCATCGTCTGGGAACTAGAACCCGGCGTCTCCTGTTTGGAAAAAGCCAAGCTACCGGCGCTAAAAGCGTTTGACTCACCGCTCCTAATTGATGCGTTTCTCGATGCAGTCGCGTGAGGTGCGGATGACAAGGCGCTGCAAGCCCCATTCCGCAACGGGGGGTCATGCAGGAACTCATTTTGTGCCATCGGGTCCGTATGTAAACGACGGTCGAACAGTGAGTGCGGGTCATGAGTGTGGCGTGGCGGTTTAAAAATGCGGTTTCTTAATAAACCATGAAGCATGTATCGCAATATGGAAAACTGGACTTTTCGACCGCCGCCGTACTCACTGTTCAACCACCGTTTACAAGCGCTTTTATATCGGCTTCGCTCCACACCGCCGCTGGCGCAAATTGGTCGCTCGCGGCATAGTCCAGCAGACTACGACGCATCTGTTGCGAAACCGGATCATCAGCATCCCGTGTCAAATCAAACCCGCAGATAATGATTTTTCCTGCGCCAACTTTGCCTTCGGCGACGAGGCCGAGCGGACGCGCCGTGACCCAATCATCAATCACGCGCACAATCGGTTTAGTGTCGTGCGGCAGCAAATCCAATCGTAATGCGCCGGCGCGGTGAATCAAATACCACCATTGCCAGTCGCTGCAAAAGTCTGTCGGAAATTCAGCGAGAGCCGGATGTTTCGGATCGCACAAAATGCCGAGCGTGGTCGGGGCTTGGCGGCCCGTCCAGGCCGTATTCCAAAAAATGCTCGAGAAACCAAGTTTTACCGGTGCGCGGTCGAAGTTCCGAACTTGGGAGCCAGGGATTGTAAGCAACACTTTTCCACCGCTCCTCAAAAAGTCCCGCGCTGCCTGATCAAATGTATCCGTGACCAAAATGTTCGCGGGCGTTGCGGGCGCGGGCGTTGCGGGATAAACCCAGATATTCCAATCATTCTCGAACTTTGTCCCTTTCAAACCCACGACCAGCTTGTAGCGCGCAGGAGATTTTGCTTTCTGCAAATCCACTTTTACTTCGCCGAGCAAAGTGCTGGTGCCAATCCGTATTTCCTGCGGCACGAGTTTTCCTTCCGCAAAATTTTTACCAGCGTCGTCCACCAGTTTCCAGGTCACCACTGCCGCCGACAGCGGTGTCGGACCGAAATGGGCGATTTCCATTTGCGCCGTAAAATTCTCATCGGCTGTAAAAACACGTTTTGGCAGCCGCGCCAGCGGCACAGTCGAATTGCAGAAGCGGCTGTATTCCTTCGCGGTCACATATCCTTTGTCGTCCCAAAAAGGATCGAGCACGCCGACGAGCGCGGTGCCCTGGCCGGGAAAGTCGTGGAGGTCGAGCAGTTCAAATCCGCCCATGCCCGGCGTGCGGAGCGCGGATTCGATGTCTTCCTTGTAACACAGCGTTTGCAGCTTGCCCGATGCGAGCAAGAATGGCTTCGCTAAACTCGCGAGGCCGCCGGATTCAAGCCGGTCGCGGAAAATTTCAAAATTCTTCGGTTTGAGATGGCCGGTGTATTTCGGGATTTCATCAAAGTTCGGATAGACACACCACTGGCCGATTTCGTGGCTGATGACCGGCACGCGGCGCTGGGAAATATAATTGCGATAATCCGTCATCGTCTCCGGCGGCTTGGCGTTGATGCGGGATTTCAAACCTTCGCCCCAGCCCTGAATGCGCGGATCGGGCGTGACATGAAATTGATTCTCCGGCAACTGCGGCCAGCCACTGCCACTGGTATAGAGCCGGCGCGAATCCGTCGCCTTCCAGTGCGCGACCCATTTGGCCAGCCACCCGCTGGAATTTTTCCCGCCCGGCTCGTTGCCGTAAGGCATGAGCACAAAACTCGGATGATTGCCGTAGGCTTTGAGAATCCGCTCCGCCTCGAGGTAAAGCCAGTCGTCCACGGGCTTGCCGTCGCCGAGCGTGGTGGATTGATTAGCCCACGATGCAATTTCAACTTGAAAATAAATCCCCAGTTCGTCCGCCGCTTGAAACGCAGCTTCGGGCGGGCACCACGAATGAAACCGAATTAAGTTCAACCCGTAGCTCTTCGCGATGCGAAGCTCACGTTGCCAGGATTCAAGGTCTCTCGGCGGATAGCCGGTCTTAGGAAAAATGCAGCAGTCGAGCGTGCCGCGAAAAAATGTTTTTTGCCCGTTGATGGTGAACTGCGTGCCTTGCGTGGCCATTTCGCGCAAACCAAAATCCACCGTGCGCTGAACGTCGCCCAGTTTGGCCGTAAGATGTTGCACGACGGGATTAAATTCGTCCCAGAGTGCCGCGGACTCGCCAAAGGGAATTTCGGCGGTAAATCTTCCGCTGTTCGTCGTCCAACTGACCGCAATCGTCTCGGCAGATTTGTTGTTCACCTGAAAACATATTTCTCCGTTGCCCGTCGCACCGGTGGCATTGCCAATTATTCCCGCCACCGTCACCGAACGCGTGGCGACGTGCGGATATACTTGCAAATCCTCCAACCACACCAGCGGTGTCGCGTGTAAGCTGAGGTCGCCGACGATGCCGTTCCAATTGCCCTGCGTGTGATCGCTGATACTGTGGGAATTTTCGCCGACGTCCACGATACGACGATTGTCCACGCGAATGGTCAGCGTGTGTTTGCCGGGGACGAGCGGACCGAGATCGTATTCATGCGGTGTGGAAAGTGAATCGTTCGTGCCGAGGATTTTTCCGTCCACCCACACGCGTGTTTCCCAGTGCGGACGCTCCAACGAGAGCACAACCCGTTGGGCCTGCCAATTATGCGGCACTTCAATATCGCGCTGGAACCACGCCGCACCGGCGTAATAAGTTTCCGGCTGGAGCCAAAACGGCACTTTGACATTTCCCGGCTGGCGGTATTTTTCAAATTCCGGAGCGGTGAAGAACGCGTGGTCCACGATGCCGCCGGTCCAAACAGTATTGGTCGTAATCCGATCGCCGATGCCTTGCTCCGGCAACGAGCCGGGCAGCTTGATTTTATCCGGCAGAATTTTCGCGAACCAATTTTTCTGAATGCCGACGTCGTTGCGATCAAGGGCAAACCGCCATTGGCCCGCGAGTGTGAGTACCTCCTGCGCCAACAATGATTTTGCGATGAGAACCGCAAGAATGATCAGTCCAAAAACAATTTTACGCTGCATAAATTCGGTTCAATCCACCAAATCCCGTTCAATCTGCTCCAGCGTCTTGCCCTTAGTTTCCGGCAATTTGAAAAAAATGAAGCTGAACCCGAGCACGCAAATCACCGCGTAAAGCCAGAACGTGCCCGCCGCGCCAAGCTGGGCGTTGAGCATCGGAAAAGTGTAGGTGAGGAGGAAGCACGCGATCCACAACGCGCACACCGCCACAGACATCGCTGCACCGCGGATGCGGTTCGGGAAAATTTCCGAAATCACCACCCACGTCACCGGCGCGAGCGACATTGCGTAACAGCCGATGGCCGCCAGAACAAGTAGCAGCACCGGGAGACCGAGAATGTGTTGGTGGTAACAATAGCCCATTGCAAAATAAATCACCGCCAGTGCGGCGGAACCAAACAGCATCAGCGGCCGCCGCCCGCCTTTGTCCACCACGCCGAGCGCGACGAAGGTGAATGCCAGATTCACCGAGCCGGTCCAAGCGATGTTGCTCAATACGCTGGAAATATCATAGCCCGCCGCTTGGAAAATTTCCTCGGCGTAATTGAAGATAACGTTGATTCCGCACCATTGCTGAAACACCGCCAGCGTCACGCCCAACACCAGCACCTTGGTCATTTTCGGATCGAGCAAATCCGCAAATCGCGCCCGCTGGATTTCCTCACCGGACAGCGTGGCGTTAATCTCCCGCATCGCCGCTGCGCCGTAATTTTCGCCACCGATCTTTGTGAGGATTTTTTTAGCCAGTTCCGGTTTGCTATTTTTCGCGAGCCAGCGCGGGCTTTCCGGCACCGCGAACATCCCGGCGAAAAATAGCAGCGAGGGCACCGCCGTTAGGCCAAACATCCAGCGCCAGCCTTGCTGTCCAAACCACGAATTGCGGATGAATTCGTCGCTTGCGCCAACCGGCAAGTTTCGCACCAGCGACCAGTTGATCAATTGCGCCAGCAAAATACCAACGACGATCGTGAGCTGGTTGATGGAGACGAGTTTGCCGCGCATCGGCGCAGGCGCGACCTCGGCGATATACATCGGCGACAAGTTGGACGCCAGCCCGATGGCCACGCCGCCGAGCATTCGCCACGCGATGAAAATCGAAAAATTGACGGCAAGTGCATTGCCGAGCGAGGTGACGGTGAACAAAAACGCTGACAAAATCAGCAGCCGTTTACGCCCGAATTTATCGCTTAATCCGCCGGCCATCAGCGCGCCAACGAGGCAGCCGATGAGCGCGCAGCTGTTCGCCCAGCCAATTTGCGTCTCACTAGTCAGTTGAAAATATCTCTGGAAAAACGGTTTCGCGCCGCCGACGACCACCCAGTCCCAACCGAACAACAGCCCGCCTAGCGCGGCGACGACGGAGATGAGCCAGATGTAGCCGAGATTGAGATCGGCTTTTAAGTTGGAGGTTTCCGTCGTGACGGTCGTGATCATGTTATTATTTTCTCGGCTCAAACCAGTTCAAAAGTTCGGCGGCGACCAGTTCGTGGCCCTGACGATTCGGATGGTTCACCTGCGCCATCAGGTCGGAGAGTTTACCGCCCTGTTGAACGTACTTTTGAAACGCCGCGAGGCTGTCCGCCACGCCGACGTGATATTCCTGCGCCAAGCGGCGAATCTGTTCGGCGTGCTGATTCAGAGGGTCTTGCGGGTCACCCAGGTGCGCGGACAAATCGGCCGTGGGCGTGAGTAAAATAATTTTCAATTTTTGTTTCAACGCCGCTTCAATCATCGCGCGCCATGCTTTTTCAGCTCGCGGAAGGCCGATGCGGCGGTCGTTCAAAGCATAATCAATCGTCACAATTTCCGGCCGCAGCGCCAAAACATCACGTTGAAATCGTGCCGCGCCTTGTTCAGAATCTTCGCCTCCAATAGCCGTAACGATGACGTTGACGACCGCATGGGGGAACCGCTCATTCAATCCGCGATGCAGTAAATGTGGGTAGGCGTCGAAAGTCCGCACCTCCGGCGTGTGCGCATAGCCCGACGGCACGCTATGGCCGTGACAAACGATGTTGATGGTATGGTTTTTTGGCCAGGCTGTTTCCAACTCGGCCACAACCGGAGCAAGATACGTCTGCGCGTCCGCCGGCACCGAAAATTCTTTTACCACAGGTCGAGTTGTGCAGGAAACAAGCAGCAAGCCACTGACCGACCAAACGGCCAACCGGCAGAGCGGGGAACAATTCATACGCAATCTCATTTTAATAAATCGGCGGCAAGCGCATGATTTGGATCGCGCTGCAATACTTTTCGCAACAGCGCCTTAGCCTTGGCTTTATTGGCGAATCCAAGCCATGCCTGCGCCTGCAAAAACAGAGCGGTCGTTTCCTGCCGGAATTGCAAATCGTCATCAAACAGCAGCATCGTCGGCAGCGACGTGGCGAAATAATCAATCTTCGCTTTCGTCTTTTGCAACTGCTGCGCATAAGCCAGCAGGTCGCGGAAAAGTTTTTTGGCCTTCGCCCGCTGGCCGAGTTTTTCCAATGCCAGCGCGGAGTAATAGGTCATTTCGCTGAAACCACGAACGCTCATTTCCTGGAAGTCGCCTTTGAACGACGCGGCGGCGAGCCAGTGCTGGCGGGCTTGTTTGGGGTCGCCATTCGCTGCCAATGCGCAACCGAGCCAGTATTGAATGTCGCTCTGGTTGGCGAGCAGATGCTTGGCCTCACCGAGATTATTCGGTGCAGTCAACGCGGCCGCGAAATGTCGAATTGCGTCTACCATATTGGAACAACGCAATGCCTGGCGACCTAGCGCGAGCTGGGCACGCACCCACTGCCCCAGCGGACCACCTTCGCCACCTTCCCACGGCTGAAAGTTCCGGGTGCTCACGAGGGTCAGCGCTTTTTCGGGTTGGCCGGTTTGATTGTAAAGCGCGCACAGCTCCACGCTCAAATCGTCGCGCTGTTGCACGAGGGCGATATGCTTTTCCAATTCCCGTAAACGCTTTGTGGGCTTTTCCCCGAGCCGCTTCCAAAGTTGGTCGCGCTCGAATAGCAAACGGGCGTCGGCGGGTGCGGCAATGAACGCCAGACTATACATCGCCTTTGCCTTGGCCGGCCGCTTGAGAATGTTGAAATTACCAATCGCCAGATTGCGCCAGACCACAGAAAAGTTCGGTTCAAGCGAGGCGCTCTGCTCCCATAGCTGGATGGCCTCGTCATGCCGGCGGCGATCATAGAGCAGATTGCCCAGATAATACGCCGCCCGCGCATCCTGCGGGTTCGCGCTCCGGGCCATTTCCAAGATGGCAATCTCTTCCAACCGGGACGGAAAGCAATAATCCGGCGACTGCGCCGCCGCTAGCTTAAAATGTTTTAACGCTGCTTTTTCATCTCCGCGTTGCTGTTCCAACCAGCCAAGCGTGTAGTAAACCAAGGGTCTTGCGCCCCAGCTTTGGTCGGGCAAATCGCCGTTCTGCGCTTGGGCAGCTTGCAAAACCGCAACGGCCTCCGCAAACAATCCCGCCCGAGCAAAGTCATGCGCAAGATCAAGCTGCGTCTGTAAATCACAGCGCAGCGGATCGTGCCGCAAATGCCGCGCCCACCAGTCGAGCGGATCCAGCGACAGCGTTTCGCACAGCAACGCCTCGGCTTCGGCCCCGCGATTGAGTTTGTGGAGCGCGATGACTTTCAAGTCGCGGGCGCGGAGGTTGTCTGTGCCAAAGCGCAACGAGCGGTTCAACTGTTCCACGGCAGTCGCCCAGTTGTGCCAGGTGCAATCAATCTCCGCAAGGGCGTGATAGCCAGCAGCCGCCCAGGCTTGATTCCACGTCGCTTTGTAAAATGCAGCGTAGGCATCGTCGTCGCGTCCAAGCTGGCGCAAGCAAAGGCCGAGATTGTAATACGCCTCGCCGTCCGCCGGATTCGCGTTGCGACGCGTAAGCCGGGCGATGGCTTGCCGAAAATGTTTCTCGGCGGTGACAAATTCGCCGCGTTTGTAATGCCACAAGCCAAGCGCGTTGTTGCAGCGGGCATCCAGCGCATCGCGCCGCAACGCTTCCCGCCAGTACAGCGTGGCACACCGGGTGGCATGGCGATATTGATCGAGGTGCAGGCCGGTGATGTAAAGTTCGTCCGCACTCGCGATGTCGCGCGGCGCGGGCGGCTCAGTGGCCGGCGGCGGAACTTCCCCCTTGGCGCGAGCCTTGGGTTGAAAGGAAATGATTTCCCGTCCATTGCAATCCACGATTCTTAAATGCAGATCAGTTTCGGCACAATGGGCGGGCAGGTCAATTTCGGTGACGACGGGCTTGCCGGGCGCGAGCTCGCGCTTGGCGCAGAAAATATTCTGGCCTTTCGCCGAGAGAAGAATTGCGGCATGAGAAAAGGTTTGCGTGACGGAAATACCGAGGCGAAGTTTCCGGCCGGATGTTTTCAGGCTAACGGCGGCGTTGAGGCTCGCGTGCTGCGCCGGACCAATCCGTTGAATCGGATACCAATACTGCCTCCACGACTTTGTTTCACCAGGTTGAAGAAAGCTGAAGTCGGGTTGATTGTCCGTGTAAACACCGGCCATGATCTCGATGTATGGGCCGAACTCGCCTTTCTTATCGCGCTCGGTGAGATTGCGATCCCACGCATAGCCGAACTCATGATTACCCCAGGTCCACTGTTTCTTGCCGGGCGAGACATGGTGATTGGCGACATGGATGATACCCGCCTGTGCCTGGTAATCATAACCGCCGAAGAAATCTTCTTGGCTGCCCATGCACATGTAGGAGGTGGGAACAGGAATGTTGGCGTAAAATGAAAGGTCGTTGGGCTGGTATTGAACTTTTGCGGCGCCATTTCCATTTCCGCTTCCTGACAAATGCGGCGGAAAGTGCGAGCCAGCACCGTGCGGCGGCACAAAGTGCCCCGGCCCTTCGCTTTCAGGAACGCCAGTGCGACCGCGCTCGCCGTAATTGACGCCGTAGTAGTGACCTTTTGCCAGCGGATATTCGCTCATGGAACGCCGCGCGTGATCGGCGACGTAATAAACATCCGGCGGAAAAAAGCTTTGATACGCTTCATGCACGCGCGTCGCCACGTTGGCCCACCAGAGAAAGGTCTGGCGCAGCGTCGTGCGATTGTAGGCGCGGACCTTGAGTTCCACATACCCTTTACCCGGATGCAGACAAACGCCGTGCATGCCCTTCATGCGCGCCATCGGATCGTGATCGCTGCACCACACTGTCACCGAGCCATCGGCATGCTTTTCAATCTCGTGATTGACCGGAAGAAACGTCGCGGGCCGATGATGCTGCGGCCAGTTGAACTCAATGCCGCCGGAAATCCAAGGCCCAGCCAAGCCGACGAGCGCGGGTTTGATGACGTGCTGGTTGTAGATGAGATCGTAGCCGTTGGTCTTGTCCTGAATGGCGTGAATGCGACCGCCAATTTCCGGCAGCACGAGCACGCGGAGATATTCGTTCTCAATCCAAATGGCCTGCCACTTGCGGTCCACCGGTTTTTCCGCGATGCGATCCGTGAATGGGAGCGGATAGACCTTGCCGCTGCTGCCCTGATACACGCGTTTTTCCAGAAACATCGGATTCTTGTCCGGGGCGGCGGGAAGATAGGTGGGGATGACCAACTCTTCCCGGCGAATAGCGACAGTGCCAAGAGCTTTGGATTTATCCTTTTTTTGAGAGCTCACAAGCTGCGAGCATAAGCTAACTTTGTGCATCGTGGCAAATGGCTTCATCGTATCGGCGCCATCGCGATTGCTAAAATTGGCGACCGATTTACGTTTCGCTTTTGCTGCTAAAATAGCTTTTTCTTTCATTTTCAAAACCTGCCGTGACTTTGTCCCCGGAACATTGGCTGTATCAATCCCGTTTTAGGTCCTTCATTGCGCCTTTTTCCGATTCAATCGTGCATTCTATGGAACCGAAAAAGCAAACTGTTGCCCGGGATTGCTTTTTCAAGTTTGTATCATTCTGCTTAATGACGGCGTTTAAAGGACACAATTTGCGTTCAAGTTTATTTGTAATAACGTGTTAAAAATAATTCCATGCTGGAAATTTGTATATTGTCTGTTTTCACAAAACGATTGTCTAAAGTGATAATAGGAATTTATTTATTAAAACTGACAATGGACTACAACCGCGCGAACTGTCAGATTTCATAAAATCAACTTTTCTGTGAACGACAAGTTCCTTATGTCCAGATGGCTCATTTGCCTGTGCCTGCGGCGCTTCGTGCGGCGGGCGGATTTATTATGGCCGGAACCAGAGCGCTTGAATCCCAGTATTTTGCTTTCAAAAAATACGCCTCCCGACAGACATCAGGGTTGAAACCGCATTGAAATGAGCAAAAATCTACCGCAAGTTGCTTTGCTAATCGAAAGTTCGCGCAACTATGGGCGCGGGGTTTTGCGCGGCATTGCTCGGTATGCCCACGCGCACGGCCCGTGGTCTTTCTTTGTTCAAGAGCGCGAGCTTCACAGCGGCATTCCAAAATGGCTGCAACATTGGAAAGGTGACGGCATTATCGCCCGCATTGAGAGTCGGCGGATGGCGGCTCAGTTATCGAAGCTGGACTGTCTGGTCGTGGATGTGCTCGGTTCTTTTCGCTTCCCCAAAGTGCCGGCGTTTGACACGGATGCCGCAATCGTGGCGAAACTGGCGGCGGATTTTTTTCTGAAGGCCGGTTTCAAACACTTCGCGTTCAGCGGGTATGAAGGGATACCTTTTTCGGATCGGCGCGCCGACGCGTTTGTCGAATATCTGGGGAGAAAAGGCAAGAGCGTGCTAAAAATGCCGTCAACTCCGCAGATTAGCAACGCTAGTGATATTCAAGCGACCGAACAGCACGGCATGATGGCCAATCAAATCACCGCCCGTTGGCTGAAAGACCAGCCGCATCCACTGGCGGTGTTTGCTTGCAATGATGTGCGCGCGCAACAGGTGTTAAACGCTTGTAGGCATTACAATATTCGTGTGCCGGAAGAAATAGCTGTGATGGGGGTAGACAATGATGACGTGCTGTGCAATTTGTGCGAACCGCCACTCACCAGTATCGAACCCAATACAGATTTGCTGGGGTATGAGGCTGCTGCATTGTTGGCGCGGTTGATGGCCGGCAAGAAGGTTCCAACCCAGTTCACCCAAATCCCCCCGTTGCGCCTGGTGGAACGCGCCTCCACGGACGTTATTGCGATGGATGATTCGGTGATGGTGGAGGCCGTGCGATTTATTCGCAATGAGGTTGGCCTTGGCATCTCGGTGAAGGATGTGCTGGCGCACGTCAACCGGTCACGCACGGACATGGAGCAGAGATTTCGCCGGTGGCTGGGCACGAGCATTCATGATCACCTCGAGCACCAGCGACTGGAACGTGTTTGCCAGTTGCTGCGGGAAACGGAATACAATCTGGCTGAAGTAGCTCGACGCTCCGGCTTCACCACCGCCGCCCACCTTTGCAGCCTGTTCAAAAAGAATTTCAAACAAACGCCGACGAACTTTCGCAAAGGTGGGCAAATAGAATAAATTCAAGCAATCACCAGCCTCCAAATTCATTGCCGCGCAAATTTCCGACAACCGCCCGGCATGAGCAACACGGAATGGTGGGTCGTCACCATCAAGCACCCTGCACCGCCGACCTTTACGGTCCCGCTGCTCGCAAACGGCTATTTTTCGCTGACCATTTCCGGGGATAGTGGGCTGGATTATCGGGTGCTAACCACGACCAATTTGGTTAGCCCGCCCGATTGCAGCCGCTGTTCACCAATATCTCCGCAGTTACACTGTTTCATTCTATTGATTTGACCATCACCAGCGCCACTGAAAAATTCTACCCATCATGCTGCAGTCCTAACTAGAAATTGTCCGGCTCAATAGCTCGAACTAATACGGTAGAACCGCTGCGGAAAATCGGTGGCGGATAAATCAGAACGCTGGAACAGACAAGTTTGATCCGCGACGGCATTGGTCACTGAGATCCGAACAACTGGAAGAATAATACTGGTCGCCGCATTCAAGGTATAAGTCACGTCCGCCGCCCCAGTGCCACTGAACGTAAAATTTCCGTCGGTGCTTTGTGCCAGCAACACAAACAGCAGCCCTTCGGTGGTCACGACGAACAGCAAGCCATCGGTCGGCGAGTTTGTGTTCCACGCCAGTCCCGCGCCGAGCGCCGGCAAATTTGTCGTCACGAAACTGTCGTTGTAACTCGCGGCGGGAAAAATTGGAAAACTATCTCCTGCTGTGAGCGGTGTGCCGAGGTTGTTTACCGTCATGTTGCCGCCGTAGGTCAGCGCACTCACCGCTCTTCAAAGCCCCAAACCTAGCCCGCCCATCCTAGAACGCTATTGGAACCAGAAAATGGCTCTGGTTTAGGAAGTCGAGGATGTTCATAGAGCCGCGAATGAACGAAAGCGCGTTTTGACGAATAAAGAAGCCGTACAAATCCTCAAAACCTTACCATCAACTGACCGGGTTCACTGTTCTGGACCACTGATTTGTTAGTCCGAGCATTGGATTGAGTTTATGTTTTTGTCCGTTCTTTGTCCATCCCCAGTGGAGGGAGGGCGAAGCCCGACCGGAGCTGGGCATGGAAAGTTCCACACCGCAAACGCTGCCGGGCTCTCATAGCCCGCTTCCGTCAAGATCCACCGTTGTTCCCGGTTCAAGCATTCGTTACAGAACTGTCCGTGAAAGCGTTCCACAAAACCGTTCTGTCACGGGCCGCCTGGCTCAATGTAATTCTGCTTAAGTCGATTTGCCTTTAGCTTCCGTGGCACGATCTTCGTGATGAACTCAGAGCCGTTGTCACTGCGCAGACACGCCGGCGCCCTGTTGCTCAACAGCCTTTTGCAGCCAGCACAATACGTCCGCCGCCGGCAAGGGCCGTTCCGCCCACAGCGCAAGGCATTCCTGCGTTTATTCGTCCAGAAAGATTACTGGCTTTTAATTGCGGTCAGCCCGGTCAAATCCGAGTTCACCTTTATTTTTCCGCCGCCGGCAAAAATCGCCGCAGAAAAATTGTCCGATGTTTCCACACTGGAACTGGTTCTAAAATTGATCGCTTTTCCGGGTACCTGGTTGACTAGCAAATTTACCTGCCCCGGATATTTGAAGCCGCACCCAATCATATTGATTGTCGTCTGGCCATAATCCGACATCGCCTTGTTGCTCACGAAATTAATCGGGTTGTTTTTCAAGCTGCAATTGATGAAAGTCACGGCATCTACCGGCGTGGCCACGCTGAGAATAGGAGTTTTCCCATCATGCAGCACGCGAACATTCTCCAATGTGATATTCTCTTGGTGCGGTATTTTGGCGCCGGGGTAATAGGAGCGACTGTATCTGCCGATGTCAAAATGAATGGAAAAAGCCGGGCGCGGTTTCTCCAGAAAAATATCGCGGAAGGTGACGTTGCGCACGCCGGCGGTATAGGTCACATCGTTTTGCACGACGCCCCAGTTGATGCCGTCGAGCACCTTGGAACCGCTGGGAAAATCCGGCCGAGTGAGGGATTGATACAACTTGCCGTCCGGCTGCACCTGCACCCGATAAAGCCGACCGCCGGAAACCACGGTGTCAGATTGCTGCACTGGCATACCGGGCTGCCAATCAATCCAAGCCCCGGCCAAAATACGGCAGAAGAAGCCGGTAGTTTTTTCCGCGTTCAAATCATGACAGTTCTCAACCACGCCGTCCTCGATCCAACCCAGCTCAGGATTGCCGACCGCGTAGTCGTGTCCATTGAGCGCGAGGGCGTCGTCGAACGTCTGGAACGTGGCATCGCGAATGGCAAAGCGTTGGCCGCGACCCAAATGCACGCCATCCTTGTTGCCCTTGATGATAACGTCATTGATAAGCAAGTCCTCAAAAGTGCAAACTTGAATGCCAAATTGCGCTCGCCCGACGTCGAGGCAGCGGAAACGTTCGATGCGCAAATCCTTGACATAGAAAAAAGCGAGTTGGCCATGCAAGCCATAGACATGATATTTGCGCACGTCCACGCCGTTGACGATGATCTGCAGACCCTCAATGGCAATATGCTCGTCGTAAGTTTTGGTCAGCGCGCCTTTGTTGAGCAATACATGAGTGAAGTCACCGGTTTCGGCAACCTTCTTTAGAAAAACACCATTGCCAAAATTGAGCGTGGTGTTGCCGCCGATAAAAACAGTGTCGGCGATTTTATAAACCCCCGGCTTGCTCACCACAATGGTTCCACCTTGGTCAACCGCTCGCTGAAGGGCCTTGGTGTTTTTCACGCCGCTGGCATCTGGCGAAAAACCGCTGGTGGCAGCATCGATAAAACCACGAGCTGTCGCGTCCGCCGCCGGCGGGTTTTCATTAGCGTGCAAGTCGAAAACCAGCTGCAGCATTGCTGCGGAAAGCAGCAGGGCCAAAGGCATCAGCCGAATCATCTTTTCCGACCTAGTGGGCATCATCCGAAAGGATGATAGAGCGTGTTTGTTCATTATAAAGACGAAAGGCTAGACTAAACATCATGACATTTTCCCTTACATGGACCCAGACCGATCCGTTAACGTTTCGCAAGTGTCGCAATAATCCCTGCCGCCCCTTATGCGCCCGATAATTTTAATGCTCTTTGGTCTGAGCCTGACGTTGCAAACGTGGGCAGCCCATGGCGGTGAACTGGAAAAACAGTTTGCCAATCCACCCGCTGCCGCGCGCCCGTGGGTGTGGGTCCATTGGCTGAACGGAAATGTCACCAAGCCCGGCATCACAGCGCAACTGGAGTCGATCAAGCGCGTCGGTTTGGGCGGGGTTACGATGTTTGATGTGAATCAGCCGGGTATTCCGTCTGGACCGTATCCTTACTTCGACGCAGGCTGGCAGGAAATGTTCGCCTTTCAAATAGCCGAAGCTACCCGACTAGGGCTGGAGACGATGAGCGCGAACGGTGCAGGTTATTCGGGCAGTGGCGGGCCGTGGATCACACCGGAACTGGCAATGCAGAAAATTGTTTTCAGTTCCACCCGTTTGGTCGGCGAAAAAAAATTTACCGGAAAAATTTCCCAGCCGCCGGCCAATGGAAATTTTTACCGCGACGTCGCCGTGCTGGCCATCCGCGAGACGGACAACCAAGTCAATTACCAGATCGAGGATTTGAATTTGAAGCGGTTGACGTGGACGAATTACATCAAATACACCGGCACCCGCAGCGCGCCGCTGGATGCGAAGGCGCCGGTCTCGGCCTGCATTTCATCGGCGAACATTTTAAATTTAACCGGCCGGTTGACGGCTGACGGCACATTGAACTGGGATGTTCCCGCAGGTTCATGGACCATTCTCCGTTTCGGTCATACTTGGACCGGGCAAAACACTTTGCCCGCACCACCGGCGGGTTCCGGTCCGGATTGCAACAAACTCGACCCACGCGGCATTCAGACGCACTTTGATCATGTGATGAAGCGGATGATCGAACTCGCCGGCCCGCAGGCAGGCAAAGTGTTTCATACCTTTTTCGTGGACAGTTGGGAAGCGGGCGGCCAGAACTGGACGGAAAAAATGCCGGAGGAATTTCAGCGCCGGCGCGGCTACGACATCATTCACTTTCTGCCGGTAATGACCGGCCGCGTGGTCGGTGATTTGCAGACTTCCGAACGATTTCTTTACGATTTGCGCCAGACGGTTTCCGAACTGTGCGCGGAAAATTTCTGGGCCGAGATGCAGCGGCTTTGTCATGAGCACGGCATGAGGCTGGCGGTGGAACCTTACATCACGACCGGCAACGATCTGGACGCGGCCAATTTTACCGACGAGCCGATGGGCGAATGCTGGCAGTATCCGAATGGTCCCATCACCGATTACCGCCAGACTATAAAAGCCGCCGCGTCCGTCGCCGACCTCAACCAGCAAACCATTGTCGGCGTCGAGGCGTTCACCTCGTCCGCCTTGGAACGCTGGCAGTCGCATCCGGCCACGCTCAAGACGCTTGGCGACGAAATGTTTTGTCTCGGCGCGAACCGGTTTCAACTCCACCGGTTCGCCATGCAGCGGTTTCCGCAGCTCGCGCCAGGCATGATGATGGGCGCTTGGGGACTGCACTATGATTCCACGCAGACGTGGTGGGAATGGTCCAAACCGTGGCATGATTATCTCGCGCGCTGCCAGTTTCTGCTGCGGCAAGGGCCGGTGGTGGCCGACGTGCTGGACGTGGTTCCCGAAGAGCCGCTTTACCGTTTCGAGCACAAACCGATTCCGGGTTTTGACTACGACGCCTGCGGGCCGGACAGTTTCAAGCGCGTCACGGTGAAGGATGGGAAATTGACCAATCCCGCCGGACGAAAATATGAACTGATGACCGTGGAGCACACCGGCACGATGACGCTGGCACGGCTCCGGCAAATTCGCGAGCTGGTTTTTCAGGGCGCAAATCTGTTGGGCGAACCTCCGCAGGCCACGCCTGGTTTGGAAGGCGGGTCGCAGGCGGTTGTCGAATTAAAAAAACTGGCGGATGAAATCTGGGGCACGGCTGGTGAAACGGAACGCGCCTTTGGCGCTGGCAAGGTGTTTCGCGGCATCACGCCGGCGGAAGCGCTCGCGCGACTTCAGGTGACGCCGGATTTCAATTGCATGGAAACGGTTTCCTGGATTCACCGGGCCAATGCGGACACGGACATTTATTTCATCGCGTCGGCGGCGGAACAAACGGTAAATGTCCGGGGCACTTTCCGCGTGAGCGGACGGACGGCTGAATTGTGGGATCCCGAGACCGGCAAAATCCGGCAACTGGATATTGTGGGCGCGGATGATGCGCACACGAGCGTGGAAGTGCCGCTCGCTGCGCGCGGTTCCGCATTTGTGGTTTTTCGCCGCCAGCCAGCCGCGTCGCCCAATCTTGCCAGCGTGACCAGAAATGGAGTTGTCATTTTTCCGAAGGCGTCCGCGTTTTCTGATGCGGTTGAATTGACGGCTGCCGTCGGCGCGCAGCGTTCCGCTTTGATTCAACAAGATGGCGATTATGTTTTTGAGTTTGCGAACGGCGCAAAAAAAGAATTCAGCGGCGTAAAAATTCAGAATCCGCAGCTACTCGGCGGAGCGTGGCGATTGTCGTTTCCCAAAGATAGCGGTGCGCCGGCAAACTTGATTTTGGACTCGCTTCAATCGTGGAGCTTGCTAGCGGACGAAAACATCCGGCATTTTTCCGGCACGGCGGTTTATCAAAAAAATTTCAGCCTTCCGGAAATCAAATCGCGCGTGCTGCTGGATTTGGGCCGCGTCGAGGTAATGGCGCGTGTGCGCGTCAACGGCAAAGACTGCGGCATTTTGTGGAAGCCGCCATATTGCGTGGACATCACCGATGCCGTCAAAGCCGGCGACAACACGCTGGAAGTTTCGGTGGTCAATTTGTGGGTCAACCGGCTGATTGGCGATGACGCCTTGCCGGAAGATTCGGAGCGCGACAAAAAAGGCCGGCTGACAAGCTGGCCGCAATGGGTGCTCGACGGCAAGACGAGTCCAACGGGTCGCCGATCATTCGTGTCCTGTTCGCTGTGGAAAAAGGACGAGCCGCTCAAGGAGTCAGGTTTGTTGGGGCCGGTAACACTTCGTTTTCCTCGGGCGGTCAAGTTGGAGGCGGAGGCCTCCGCTTCAAAATCGGTATCGCAATCAAATGCTATGCCCGCGCGCAATTCGGTTGGAATTGCCGTGAGGAATCAAGCGGATTAAGCTCATTGGAATGTCCTCCCTGACTTTTCAGCCGGTGCGCTGGGTGCGGGTTTTGTGTCCGCTCGTGTTTTGGTGGCTCCTGCCGCTGGCGGCAAAATCGGAAACGTTGACCAACTTCGCCCAAGTGCGCGCGTTGTCGCAGGAAGAAGCTAAACAACATATTCCAGTTCGGCTCGACGCCATCGTTTTGGGGGCGGACCCGGCCATTCCCTGGAATTTTTTCCTGCACGACGGCACAGCGGGTTGTTATGTGCAGTTGTTGCCGGGAACCAATACGCCGTATTTTTCTCTTGGCACCAAGCTTCGTTTGAACGGAATTTCGCAAAGCCTCGGTTATTATCCAAGTGTGACGCGAGCGCAGGTCGAGGTCATTGGTAAAGGCGAAATTCCGGCACCGGTGCGGCTCTTGGCCGATCAGATTTTTTCGCCCGAACTGGATTCGGCGTGGGTGGAAGTCCCTGCGCGGATCGTAGGCTACGAAACCGGTGACAAGCGGTTCACGCTCGACATCCAAGTTTATGGCTTACTTTTCAAGGCGGAACTCCCGCTGCAAAATGGAGCTGAAGCACAAGCTGCCGCCTTGATGCAGCGGCCGGTGCTAGTGCGCGGAATTCTCGGCACCATCTTCAACCGGCAATGGCAGATGACTGACCGCCATTTTTTTGTGCCGTCGTTTGCGTCCATCATTTCCACGCTGCCGCCGGCCAGCGGCCAAGCAGAGCCGTTGATCAAAGTCGTGCAAATTTTGACCGGCGGATTTGGTCCGCAGGATCACATTCGGGTTCACGGGGTGGTGACGCAGACGGATGCGAAGGGATTTTACCTCCGCGACGACAGTGGCAGCACGCTGGTTTATGACGGCCAGACGAAGCGGTTTCCGCCGGGTGCGCAGGTGGAAGTCACCGGCTTTGGGGACGTGGCACCGTTCCGTCCGATTTTGCGCGCGACTCGCGTGGCCAAGCTGGCGCAAACCAATCCGCCGCCGGCGGTGTCGTTCAATTTCACCAACGCCGATCTTCCGGCGATGCAGTTTGAACTGGTAATGTTGGAGGCGGATTATCTCGGTCGCAAAGAAGGACGGTTGGAAAACATTCTTCAATGCCGCGCCGGGCAGCAAATTTTCGAAGCTTTGTTGCCCAAGGATAATTTGCCGCCGCCGGATTTTACGCCCGGCGACAAAATTTTACTCACCGGCATTTGCGAATTGACCACGACGCACGCCCTGCCGCGGGTTGGATGGGTGGACGGATTTCGTTTACATCTCGCGGCTGCCGATGCCGTGCTGGTGGTAACGCCTGTGCCATGGTGGAACACGCAGCGACTGTTTGTGGCGCTGGCCGTCACGAGCGCCGTGGCGTTGCTGGGATTGCTGGGCACCTGGATGCTCCGGCGGCAGGTCACCAAGCAAATGGCCATCATCAGCGACAGCCTGCGCACCGAGGCGGTGGGCAAGGAGCGCGACCGCATGGCGCGCGAACTCCATGACACTTTGGAGCAACAACTCTCCGGCGTCGCCTTGCAGTTGGACGGCCTGGATGATGCCATCAAAGAAAATCCGGGAGCCGCCGCAAAAATTCT
>TBL_comb47_HYPODRAFT_10000602_pt1 | contig 47376 bp, 39 predicted proteins | sample TroBogypolimnion_40_FD_10682 | JGI IMG/M metagenome (IMG submission 10682)
AAGCGCCACTTTCGCCTTGAACTCGCCCGTGAAATTCTTACGTCGGCTTTCACTCATCACCTGCTCCTTTTTTACGGCAGGCTACCATCTTAATTCACTGTCTGAAATTCGGGGGCCACTATATTCCCCACAAGACAACACCTCCCGTTGCTGCCACTACCGCCGCAACAAATAACCATTTTTTGCGGGTTAGTACGGTAATAGACGCCAGAGAAATGGCAATCTGTATTAGCGTCATCGCCTGCGCCAACTTGTGGTGCGGGCGCAATAAACGCTCGCTTTCGCCATCCGCTTTTCTGGATTCCGCTTCAAAAGTCTCCGCCTTTAGCTTAATGTCCTTCTTATCATTTTCATACCTCAGTAATTGCTCCTTGTAAAAAGCCTGTTTTTGAACGGGCGCCAACTCAGAGGCAATTTCCATCAAATGCTCTTTACTGCTCTTGGATTCATAAAAATTCCACTGATCGGAAGCATCAGCCTTCCTCAGAACAGCCTCATTTTTCAACAACATGGACTCATTCTGGGTGGCTCCGCCCTGATAGCTGACGATAGCGCCTAGCGAGGCAAGAATAGCCGTAAAAATAGCCACCTGGCTGGAAAGCTTATCTCCGCTTTGAGCATGATGCTCAACCTCGTGCTCATGCGCGCCATGCACATGAAATCCGTCTTCCGACATACCCACTCCTTGAATAAAATTTACTTTAACGATACGGATCACCGATTATATAAATTCGGCGTCTGATTATTTGTGCTCCTGGTCAAACTTACTTTCTGCTTCAGTCAAATGGCTCATCAATATATGAGAAATCATATTTACACCGATGCCGGCAAACACGGCCGGAATAAGGTAAAGCGCAAGAGAAAGCTCAGACCTGAAGACGCTGTCATCAATCAGCGAGGGTGAAATTTTTGCCATCTCTTTCAGACGCTGCAAAAGGAATACATTTATCCCGGAAATCAATATCAATACGACACCAAACAGCAGCACCGTTTTACGTGAAATTGCCCGTTTCCACATCATGTAAGCATAGAGGGTGACGGGCAGAATAAGCGAAAAGACGGTTAGGGCAAAAAACTCGAATTCAAAAAATACCGATTCTTTCATTTTCAATTTACCCTTAACAAACAGTTGTCCGCATCAATTTTATTAAGAAAAACGCATTTAGCCTGGGCTCAATACACTAATCCCGTCCGGTGTTTCTGCGGCCATCTTCATTAGCGCTTTGCTGGTTGCCAACATTCGCTGCTCGTGAATCTCCTTGCTGGCTGCCACCTTGTTGATTCTGCTGCTCACCACGACCGTGTTTATGGCGACCACCTTGTTGACCGCCGTTAGAACCGGCGCTTTGATAGCCATTGCCGTGATAGCCGCTGCCGCCTATGGTCGAATTGACGTCTGGATCACTCGTTTCGGCAAACACCGATGAAGAAATGCAAAACAATGCGACCGTGCACGCGATTTTCAGTTTTAAAACCATCATCAATCTCCTCTAGCCGGTTGGAATTCGGGCGGGTGGCAGTTTGTCGGCTATCGGTTTCCCGACATAACACGAGGGGTGCGTATTACATCACACCGACAAACCGCCAAAACTTTACTAATTGCTGCTTACTCCATAAAAATATTATTTCTTATCATTCATATCACGATCATGGTGATGATGCATCATATGATGACGATTCATGAAGTGGCTATCGAAGGTATTTTTCTGCCCTATATTCAATGTGTTATAGAATATTTTAACCACGGCAACATGCTCAGTCATACTTTTTTCATGCGCCTTCATACCATCCAACATGCGATCAAGACGATCCGGCGTACTCAAATTTGACCAGTCTTTATACTCATGCCTGACCATTTCGGAGGGCTTCATCTTTCCTGCAAATTCACTCCATGCGGTTTCCTGAGCCGCTGACAGTTTCAACGCGCTGTGCAGTTCATTCATACGCTGATCGTGACGCTCGCTATCACTATGCGCGTTGCTCCAGGAATGATCGCAGCCACCTTTCGAGGTAGACGGCTCATTGGCAAATGCGCTATTACCGAGCAAAACAACCAGACTGCAGCCCAACATCGTAACGAGGGTTTTTTGATTGATACTCATGATTCTCTCCTGTTTAAATTTAAAGATTGCGACTTGTATTTTCTGACTTTAATTCCGGCGCTCCTCTGCGCGCTGACGCTCTTCGTCCCGACCATGACGACCTTCTGCCCGACCATACTGTTCATCTCGACGCCTATCGTCTTTGCGCCCTTCATCATCACGAGGCACCATTCTGGCGGGTGCTTGCGCGATGACAGGTACCGCCCGGCTATTATTCAAATCGATGCTGGCAGCCACTCCCTAGCCGTTAAGACTGATAGACAAATCATCGGGGCGCACCGTGGCAACACATAACAACACTGTGGCCAAACCGACAACAGGTAATTGATATTTTTTCATTTCAAATACTCCTGAATTTAATTCAAAAACTCATGTCCTTGATAATCAACTGGCGCGTTGTTCAATTGCCGCTGATGAACGGACTGGCGTTTCCCGCGCCCCTGCTTTGTCCCTGTCCTGAACCCTGAGTTTGTCCCTGTCCAGAACCTTGGCTTGGGCTTGAGTTTTGCCCCTGTGATTGCCCTCTTGTTCCCTGGCCTTGGGTTTGACCTTGACCTTGGTTCTGGCCTTGCCCCTGGTTCTGGCCTTGCCCCTGTCCTCTTTGACCTTGCGACTGACCTCCTCTGTCCTGACCTCCTCTGTCCTGACCGCCTCTGTCCTGACCGCCTCTGTCCTGACCTCCTCTGTCCTGACCTCCTCTGTCCTGACCTCCTCTGTCCTGACCTCCTCTGTCCTGACCTCCTCTGTCCTGACCTCCTCTGTCCTGACCGCCTCTGTCCTGACCGCCTCTGTCCTGACCGCCTCTGTCCTGACTTCCTCTGTCCTGACTTCCTCTGTCCTGGCCTCCTCTGTCCTGGCCTCCTCTGTCCTGGCCTCCTCTGTCCTGGCCTCCTCTGTCTTGACCGTGATGGCGATGACCATCTCCGTATGCATAGGAAACAGAAGAAGTAGCCAGGAGCGCGACGAGCAGTACAGATGTAATTTGTTTAGTTTTCATTTCCATTTTCCTTTTAAAAAATAAAGTATCGTTATCAAGGTGTCATTTATCCTAGGCTTCCAGAATCGTGCTGGTTGTTGCTTGTTTTGGTGTATGCATACTAGAGCCCAAATGTAAGCAAAGTGTTTGCAAAAAGGGTTAAGTTGTAAGAATTTGTTTCAGTTAAAATTGCTAACGAATTTTTCCGTATAATCCAGCCAACTCGAATGCTCACCCGGACTTATATGCCATTCTTACTCCACACCTCCTACCGACGCCGCCTGACTGCTTTTGCGCTGCTGGTGTGCACTTTATCGATCGCTCACGCAAAAGAAGGTGAAGGAAAACCGGGGGCGAATGCACCAGTTCCTGTCGCCGTTAGCACCGTGCAGCAACAGTCCATGCCGGTATGGATAGACGCTCAGGGAACCGTTGCACCGCGCAACTATGTCAATGTCATGCCGCGCGTTGCTGGACAATTGCTCAACGTGAGTTTTCACGAAGGGCAGCCCGTCAAAGCCGGACAACTCCTGGCCACCATCGATCCGCGCCCCTACCAGATCTTGCTGGAACAGGCACAGGCACAATGGATTCGCGATCAGGCGCAACTGCTCGGTGCACAATCCGATTTGGCGCGATATGAAACACTGCTGGCTCAGGATTCCATCGCCGCGCAACAGGTTGCCAATCAGCGCACCACCGTCGCGCAACTGGCTGGAACTGTGGCCGCCGATAAGGCCACTGTGGACAATGCCGCCTTGCAACTAAAATGGACCCGCATCACAGCACCCATTTCCGGTATCGCGGGCTTACGTCAGGTCGATGTCGGTAATATGGTCGGCACTACGGGCGCCATCGGGGGCGGCAACAGCGCCTTGTCCGGTACGGCTGCAGCCTCAACCCCGATCGTGACCATCGCACAGGTGCAGCCAATCACCGCCCTGTTTGCCGTACCGCAAAACCAGTTACAGCAGATCCTCGAACGTCAGCACAGTTCCGCGCTCGCAGTACAAGCCTGGGATCAACGGCGCACGACTCAGCTCGATGCGGGCAAAGTCACCGCCGTGGATAACCAAATCAATTCTGCAACCGGCACCGTGATGATCAAAGCCGAATTTGCCAATACACACGTATCTCTGTTTCCAAACCAGTTTATCAACGTGAGACTGCTGGTGGACACACTTAATAGCGCGCTGACCGTACCAACTTCCGCGATCGCGACAGGGGCACCCGGAACATACGTGTATGTCGTTGATAATAATGAAAAAGCTTCCTTGCGAAAAGTCACGATCGGGGTGAGCAATCAAGGAACCACCACGATTAGCGCTGGACTCAAAGCCGGAGAGCGCGTTGTGACCGATGGACTCGACCGACTCAGGGATGGCAGCACCGTAAAACTGATCGCGCCAGGTACTGAGGGCGCATCAAAACGCGGTGGATCACGTAAACCATGAGCGAGGTCAACACCACGCCTGATCAGGAATCAGGCGAACCTAGTCCGTCACGCCTGTTCATACTGCGCCCTATCGCGACCACCTTGCTGATGCTGGCGGTGCTGCTGGCGGGTTTCGTCGGCTACCGGCTGCTGCCGCAATCGGCGCTCCCCGAGGTCGATTATCCGACCATACAAGTCACCACCATTTATCCCGGCGCCAGCCCCGACGTCATCACCTCCTCGATCACCTCACCGCTGGAGCGGCAATTCGGCCAGATGCCCGGCTTATCGCAAATGTGGTCGAGCAGTTCCGGTGGCGCATCGGTCATCACCCTGCGCTTCGATCTGACTCTGCCGCTCGATGTCGCAGAACAGGAAGTACAGGCAGCCATCAACGCCGCGACCAGTTTTTTACCGCTAGATTTACCCTCTCCGCCCATCTACGCCAAGGTCAATCCAGCCGATGCACCGGTGATCACGCTGGGGCTGACGTCTGACACCCTGCCGCTCACCCAGTTGCAGGACATCGCCGACACGCGCCTGGCGCAGAAACTCTCTCAGGTCGCCGGTGTAGGCCTGGTCAGTTTGAGCGGCGGTCAGCGCCCCGCCGTCAAGGTGGAAGTCAACGGCCGCCAACTCACAGCACAAGGCTTGAGTCTGGCCAGCGTGCAGGCGTCTATCGTGGCAGCTAATGTCAATACACCCAAGGGCAGCTTTGACGGCCCGGAACGCGCACTGACCATCAATGCCAACGACCAGTTGCAGTCGGTCGACGACTACAAAAACCTCATCATCGCCTACAAGGGCGGCGCACCGGTCAAACTGTCCGATGTCGCATCGGTCAGTCAGGGCGCGGAAAATGCGCTGCTGGCCGCACGCGTCAACCATCAACCCGGCATCGTCATCAACGTACAGCGCCAGCCTGGAGCGAACGTCATCGCCGTGGTCGATCACATACAGGAACTGCTCCCCCAGTTGCGCACCAGTCTGCCCGGTGCGACTAATTTGACCGTATTGTCGGATCGCACTGTGACCATCCGTTCGGCCATTTCCGATGTGAAATTCGAGCTGATGCTCTCGGTGGTGCTGGTGGTACTGGTCATCTTCCTGTTCCTGCGCAGCGTGCGCGCCACCTTCATTCCGGCGATGGCCGTTCCACTGTCCCTGATCGGCACTTTCGGCGTGATCTATCTGGCGGGATTCTCCATCAACAACCTGACTCTGATGGCGCTGACCATCGCCACAGGTTTCGTGGTAGATGACGCAATCGTGATGATAGAAAATATCGCGCGTTATATCGAGCAGGGTGAGCCGCCCATGCAGGCGGCGTTAAAAGGCGCCAAACAGATCGGTTTCACCATCATTTCGCTGACTTTTTCGCTAATCGCCGTACTGATTCCATTGCTGTTTATGGGCGATGTAGTCGGCCGCTTATTCCGCGAATTCGCCGTCACGTTAGCGGTAGCGATCCTGATCTCCGCCGCCGTGTCGTTGACCTTCACCCCCATGCTCAGCGCCAGACTGCTAAAACACGTACCGGATGAACAACACGGCCGCCTGTTGCGCTGGAGCGGGGAGCAATTCGACCGCCTGATCGCACTGTATGGCCGCGCCTTGCTGAAGGTATTACAGCACCAGTCGCTGACATTGATCGCCGCAGGTATCACTCTGGCGCTGACCGTATTGTTATACATATTGATTCCTAAGGGATTTTTCCCGGTCGAAGACACGGGGATAATTCAAGCCATCACGGTTGCCCCGCAATCCACCTCGTTCGAAGCGATGAACCGCCAGCAACAGGTGCTGGTCGATACTCTGCTAAAAGATCCGGCCGTGGCGAGTATCTCGTCCTTTATCGGCGTAGACGGTGCCAACACCACACTCAACAGCGGCCGCATGCTGATCAGCTTAAAACCGCTGGAACAGCGCGGTGAACGCGTCACCCCGGTGATCGCCCGTTTACAGAAAAGCGCGACGGAACTGTCCGGCATCGAGGTGTTTCTGCGCCCGGTACAGGATTTGACCATCGACGATCTGGTCAGCCGCAGCCCTTACCAGTTCAGTCTCACCGCCACCAGTATGGCTGAACTGGCTACCTGGAACGAGACGCTGCTGAACAAACTGCGCAATCTACCGGAACTGACTGACGTCTCCAGCAGCCTGCAAAACAAAGGACTTCAAGCCTATGTGAACATCGACCGCGATGCGGCAGCCCGCTTGGGCATCACGGTGGCCAGCATAGACGGCGCGCTCTACAGCGCCTTCGGCCAGCGACTGATTTCGACCATCTTCACCCAGTCCACCCAATACCGAGTGGTGCTGCAACTCGATCCTGCCGACAGACAAGGCTTGAGCGGCTTCGACAGTATCTATCTGACCTCCGCCACGGGCGCGTCTGTACCGCTGTCACAGATCGCCCAAATCGAACAAAAGACCGGCCCGCTGGAAATCGACCATCTGGGGCAATTCCCCGCCGCGATGATCTCGTTCGATCTGGCGCGCGGCACCTCAGTCGGTGCTGCGGTGGCAGCGATCCGTGTAGCCGCAACAGAACTGCCCACCTCCGTTCCACTGAAGATGCAGGGCGCAGCCGCCGCCTTTGAAGCCGCACTTTCCAACCAACTCTGGCTGTTGCTCGCAGCCGTGGTGACCATGTACATCGTGTTGGGCGTGCTGTATGAAAGTTTCGTCCATCCGGTCACGATCTTATCCACCCTGCCCTCAGCCGGCATCGGCGCATTGCTTGCCCTGATTCTATCCGGCAACAGCCTGACGGTAATCGCCATCATCGGCATCATCCTACTGATCGGTATCGTGCAAAAGAATGCCATCATCATGGTGGACTTCGCGCTCGATGCCCAACGCAATGAGGGCTTGTCGGCAACGGAGGCGATCCTGCAGGCGGCGCAATTACGCTTACGCCCGATACTGATGACCACTTTTGCCGCACTGTTCGGTGCGGTACCGCTAATCATAGGCGGCGGGATGGGCGCGGAACTGCGCCAGCCGCTGGGTATCACGCTGGTGGGCGGTCTGTTGCTCTCTCAGTTGCTCACACTGTTTACCACGCCGGTGATCTATCTGGCGTTTGACCGTCTGGCGACACGCTGGAGCAAGCGTCTTAGCAACAAGGATCTGGCCGCGTGAACTTTTCCGCCCCGTTCATTCGACGACCGATAGGCACCACCCTGCTGGCACTGGCTATTCTGCTGGCCGGTGCGATCGCCTTTAAGTTGCTGCCCGTCTCCCCCTTGCCGCAGGTGGATTTCCCCACCATCAGTGTACAGGCCAGCCTGCCGGGAGCCAGTCCCGATGTGATGGCGGCCACCGTCGCGACACCGCTGGAACGTGCGCTGGGGCGCATCGCGGGAATCGCGGAGATGACCTCGTCGAGTTCACTGGGCAACACCAATATCACGCTGCAGTTCGATTTATCCAAGGGTATCAATACCGCCTCGCGCGAAGTTCAGGCGGCCATCAATGCCGCGCGTCCCCTGCTGCCCACCGGCATGACGGCGAATCCGACCTACCGTAAGGTCAATCCGGCCGATGCGCCCATCATGATCTTGTCGCTGACTTCAAAAACACTGGAAACCAGCCAGATGTACGATGCCGCCTCCAGCATACTGGCGCAGAAGATCTCGCAACTACCCGGAGTCGGGATGGTGACGGTGGGCGGCGCCGCCCTGCCAGCCGTGCGGGTCGCACTCGACTTGGATCAGATCAACAACATGGGGCTGAGTCTGGAACAAGTAAGACAAGGAATAGCCACCAGCAACATCAACGCGCCCAAGGGGGCGATCGAAGACGATCAGCACCGCTGGCAGATACAGGCCAATGACCAACTGACCACCCCCTACGACTATGCCAGACAAATCATCGCCTACCGCAACGGCGTCGCCATCCGGCTCGATCAGGTCGCGCGCATCACGGCCAACTCGCAGAATTTGCGCAACATGGGCATGGCCAACGGTAAACCTTCAGTACAACTGATCATCTCCCGTCAACCGGGCGCTAACATCATAGACGCAGTGGAGGCGATCAAGGCCGAACTACCGGTGCTCGCCGCCTCTATTCCCCAAGCGATACAGGTCACAGTGATGCTAGACCGCACCGTGACGATACGCGCCTCCTTGCATGACTCGGAAAGCACGCTACTGCTGTCGGTCGCCTTAGTCGCACTGGTGGTATTTTTATTCCTGCGCGACTGGCGCGCCACCTTGATTCCGGCCATCGCCGTACCGCTGTCGCTGGTCGGCACTTTCGCCGCCATGTATTTAATGGATTACAGCCTGGATAATTTATCGCTGATGGCGCTGATCGTCGCCACCGGCTTTGTCGTGGACGATGCCGTGGTCGTGCTGGAAAATATCATGCGCCACGTGGAAAAAGGCATGCACCCCATGCAGGCGGCCTTGCAGGGCGCACAGGAGGTCGGTTTCACCGTGTTGTCGATGAGCTTGTCGCTGGTTGCGGTATTTTTGCCGGTGTTGCTGATGGGCGGCATCATCGGCAGGTTATTTCGCGAATTTGCCGCGACCTTGTCGATTGCGATTTTCATCTCCCTGATCGTCTCGCTCACCGTCACGCCGATGTTAGCCTCACGCCTGCTCAAGGCACGCAGCGATGCACCACCCGGTCGTTTTGCCGCAATTGGTGAAGCCGGATTCAACAAACTGTTGCACGCTTATGATGTTTCTCTCACCTGGTCGCTAAAGCATTACCGGGTGATGTTGCTGGTATTCTTTTCCACCATCGCTTTTACTATCTATCTGTATCAGATTGTTCCTAAAGGTTTTTTTCCAACCCAAGACACGGGGCTGGTGACCGGCAACATACAGGCTGACCAAGCGATTTCGTTCCAGGCCATGTCCAAAAAGCTCATCCAAATCGTAGCGATTATCAAGAATGATCCTGCCGTGCAAAACGTAGTCGCCTTTACCGGCGGCGGCGGCACCAACGGCGGCTTTGTCTTCATGAGTCTGGCACCCTATAAGGAACGGCCAGATGCGACCACCGTGATTGGTAATCTCAGACGCAAGCTGTCCAGCATACCCGGTGCACAAGTATTTTTAGCCCCTGTTCAGGACATCCGTGCGGGTGGCCGGCCTTCCCCCGCGCTCTACCAGTACACCTTGCAATCCGGTGATTTAAATGAATTGCGCACCTGGGAGCCGCGTGTATTGGAAGCCTTCAGACATATAGCCGGGCTGACCGATGTCAACACCGATCAGCAAAGCAAGGGATTGCAAATTCAGCTGATGATCGACCGCGATGCCGCCGCGCGTTACGGAATTTCTATCAACACCATAGACCAGACGCTCAATGACGCCTTCGGCCAGCGCCTGATCTCGACCATCTATGCGCCGCTCAACCAGTATCGTGTGGTGATGGAGGCTGATGCACCCTTTCTGCAACGCCCTGACGCCCTGAACAGCCTCTATCTGATCGGCAGCACAGGACAGAAAATACCCCTGTCCGCACTGGCTCACTACGAGATGGGCAATACACCGCTGGTGGTCAATCATCAAGGCCTGTTTGCCGCTTCGACGATTTCATTTAATCTGGAAAAAACGGTGTCTTTAGGCCAGGCGCAGGGGAAAATCGCCCTGGCGATGGCACAGATCGGTCTGCCAGGCACGATACAGGGCGGATTTCAAGGCACGGCCAAACTGTTTGCCGACACTATGAATAACCAACCTTTGTTTATCTTCACGGCGATTTTAGTCATCTACATCGTGCTAGGCATACTCTACGAGAGCACCATTCACCCATTAACCATACTCTCCACTCTCCCCTCGGCAGGCATGGGTGCTGTGCTGGCGTTGCTCTGGTCGCACACAGACTTTTCCATCATCGCACTGATCGGCGTGTTTCTGTTGATCGGTATCGTCAAGAAGAATGCCATCCTGATGGTCGATTTCGCGATTCAACTCGAACGTGACACGGGGGCGAGCCCTGCCGAGGCCATTCATCAGGCCTGTCTACTGCGCCTGCGCCCCATCCTGATGACCACGCTGGCCGCCCTGTTCACCGCACTGCCGCTGGCCCTCATCACCGGGAACGGCGCCGAATTGCGCCAGCCGCTGGGTATTTCCATCGCCGGAGGCCTGATCGTCAGTCAGCTGCTTACCCTGTACACCACGCCCGTTATCTATCTGCAACTGGACAAAATGCGCCACTGGGGACGATTTCGCTGGGCAAGGCGACTATCCCGCAAAACACCGCAAGGAACAATATGAAATTATCTTTTAAAATCAATATATTAGCAATTACACTTGCCGGTTGCGCGATGGGCCCGGACTACCAGCGCCCGACGATGGATATACCCGCACAATTCAAAGAAGACAGAGGCTGGGTGCAGACAGGCTCACCTGTCTTAAATAATGACGCCTGGTGGACGATCTTCGGCGATGAAACGCTCAACCAGCTCGAATCCCGGGTTGAAGCGGCCAACCAGAGTCTGCGCGCCTCGTACTACGCACACCAGCAAGCGCTAGCGCTGACTGATGCTGCTCGCGCTGCTGAATATCCGACCGTGGGTGCGACCGTTTCCTCCACCAAAACCTCGTCCGGCGGCGTTTCAACCACCACGGGTGCGGTCACCACCACGCAGGTCTCCGGCAAAACGGTGAGTCTCACCGCCAGCTGGATACCCGATTTCTGGGGCAAAGTACGCCGTCAGGTCGAATCTAACCAGGCCAGTAGCGATGCCAGTGCAGAGACACTGCATGCGGCCTTGTTAAGTTTGCAAGGCACGCTGGCGCAGGATTATTTCCTGATCCGCCAACTAGACAGTCAGACAGCACTAGCCAAGGACACGGTCGCCGCTTACGAGAAAAACCTGAAGATCACGCAAAACCGCTATCAGGCGGGTATCGTCACACAGGCCGATGTCGCGCTGGCCGAATCGCAATTGGCTACTGCCCGCGTACAGCAGGTCACATTTGGCATCCAGCGTTCGCAACTGGAACATGCGATTGCCGTACTGACCGGCGAAGCACCCGCCAACTTCAGTCTGTCCGCTATGCCCGGCTTACCTGAACCACAAATGATCCCCGCCGGTCTGCCCTCGCAACTATTGCTGCGACGCCCCGATCTAATGGCTGCTGAACGACAGGTTGCCGCAGCCAATGCGCTAATTGGGGTCGCCAAATCCGCCTACTTCCCCGCGCTCACACTGTCAGGTTCTCGCGGCTGGCGCAGCCCGACCTTTACCAACTTGCTCTCCGCTCCCAACGTATTCTGGTCTATGGGGCCGTCCTTGGCGGAAACGATTTTTGATGGCGGCGCACGCACAGCCGGGGTCGCACAAAGTCAGGCGAGCTATCAGGCTGCCGTCGCCCAATACCGGCAATTGGGACTGACGGCCTTGCAGCAGGTGGAAGATCAGCTTGCCGCCGCCGCGATTCTGAATGAAGAAGCCGGTTTACAAAAGCTGTCCGTGGCCGCGACGGACAAGTCTTTGCGTCTGGCGACCGACCAATACAAGGCCGGCACGGTGTCTTACTTGAATGTCATCACAGCACAGACCGCAGCCTATACGGCGCACAATTCGGCGCTGCTGATTTCGGGCCAGCGCTTAACGGCTGACGTTGCGCTGATCCAGGCACTGGGCGGCGGCTGGGGCGAGAAGGCCGAACCGGTCACTAAGATTCAGCCATAACAAAAAATAACACCATGATTAATGATGATTTTTTGCATATCCACCCACTATTTTGCTGCGCACCCTTTATTCAAAAATAGTTTATGATGATATTTGAAGAATAGACTTGTCCCGATCAAGGCTAATAGCTATTGACAGTTTATGGCCGGGTACTGGAAAATAGCAAATGTAGTACAAACTTAAACCCATGGGAGGGAATCACAGATGAAAAAAGCATCATATTTAGTGCTCGCGCTTTTTGGTCTCATTAGTTTTTCTGCACACGCAGACGTGACCACTGCTGAACAAGCAGCCAAACAATACTCACTCTTCGCTAAATCGACTTTGTCGGCTGAAGAAGGCAAAGCTTTCTACACTAAGAAAGTTGTTGTTGACGGTAAAGACCTGTCCTGCTCTGCATGCCACACTGACAATCCAGCTCAACATGGAAAACACAATGTGACTGGCAAGGCAATTCAGCCTATGTCTCCAGTTACCAACCCACAGCGTTTTTCTGATATCAACAAGTCAGAAAAAGGTTTTACCAAGCATTGCAAAGATCTCTACAAGAAAGACTGCTCAGCTCAAGACAAGGGCAACTTCATCACTTACGTGCTGACAGCTAAGTAATAGCAGCTGAAGTCTTAAAAAAACCCGCCTTGTGCGGGTTTTTTTCGTTTGGCAAACCGGTACTAATTTTGCGCTTTGAGTTTGATGATCACCCATTCGTCCGGCGCACGCTCGACGATCTCAAAGCTGATTTTACTGCCGGGCTTGACACCCGCTGCCAGCGACGCGTTGGCAAGCGCAAAATTCATGGTCATACTAGGCCAACCCAGCGTTGCAATCGGCAAGTGCGTGATGCTGACCGTGCCGTCACTGTTAATGGCATTCAAAACGCCGTTAGCCTGATGTCCGACTTCTTTTTTCATCTGAGGCTTTACTACCGGATTTCCATGTACGCCCTGCTCGGCGAGTTTTTCCTGAACAGGCTTGATTACTGGCACAGCCGGAATCGCTGCGTCCTGTTGCATGCCACCCAACGCCGCTTTCAAATTGCTCTCCGCATCGATCAGGAAGTTAGCCGAGGTCACCACCTGCTCACCATTTGCCACCCCTGCCAGCACTTCGACATAGTCATCGCTGCGCGCACCCGGCTTAATGATACGGGGCTCGAAACGCCCTTCAGATAATCGCACCAGCACCACCTGACGCGTGCCGCTGTCGATCACGGCGGAAACCGGCACCGTCAGTACCGCACGGCCCGCAACGGAATCCAGCGCGACGTTTGCAAACATAGATGGTTTGAGCAAGCCTTGCGGATTGGCTAGCTCCACACGCACAGCTACGGTGCGCGTCGCGGCATTGAGCGTCGGGTAAATAAACGAGACCTTACCTGAAAAGATTTTGTCGGGATAAGATTCAGTACTCACTTCGGCGCGTGTATCGACGGATACTTGCCCGATATCCTGCACCGGCACATCGACGATCAGCCAAACAGTGGATAAATCCGCAATCTGATACAACGCATCCCCCGCCTGAAAACGCATGCCCTGCACCGCCTTCTTCTCCAGTACGACGCCTGTGACGGGTGCTGCAAATGTCTGAACGCGCTGCGCGCTGACCGGCATATCCCAATTCTTCAGGCGGGATAGACTGGCATCGGCGAGCTGTTTCATCCCGTCTTTCGCCTCACTACCAGCCCCGGATAACGCCGTTTCCCCGTGACGGGCCAGCGAATATTCGCGTTGCGCCGAGACCAACTCCGGACTGTACACATCGAACAAGGCCTCTCCGCGTCTGACGGACTGTCCTGTGCTGTTGACATGGAGTTTCTCCACCCAGCCCTCGAATTTAGGTGCCACAGTATAGGTGCGCCGCTCATCCACTTCGATACGACCAACCGCGCGCAACGTCTTTTTCAGCACCCGCATCTGAGCCGCCTCGCTCTTCACGCCCAGCTTCTGCACCCGGTCCACGCTCAGAGAAATCACCTGACTATCTGCTTCATCTCCCTGATATACCGCCACGTAATCCATACCCATACTGTCTTTTTTAGGAACCGGCGAAGTGTCAGCCAACCCCATCGGGTTGCGGTAATACAACAGCTTACGGCTTTCGGTTTTAACCGGTTCAGCTTTCGAATTGCTCACATCCACCCGCTTACTGCCCATATAGTAGCCACCCAGGCCCACCACAGAAACTGTTAACGAATATATTACCAAGTTATTGATTATTTTCATTATTACTCCCCTGTCAGGCGTTCGATATCCACTATTCGCAACTGTGCGTCAAACCCGGCCTTGATGCGTTGCTGGCGCGCGCGGAGCACCTGCCGGTGCGCATCGAGCAGCGTGGAGAAATCAATCTTACCGTTCTGATATCCGGCTATAGCCGACTGAAAACTCAACTCAGCCTGCGGCAGCATGCGCGCATCGATCAGCGCTTCGGTACGTTTGGCCGCCTCGAAGCCTGCGACACTCTCGGACAATTCATTGAGCATCTGATCCTGTAGCGCCTGAGCACGCGCGCTGGAGGCCGCCAGTTTCGCCTCCGCCTCGTGTTCCTGCGACCGGCGCGATTCCTGCTGCAACGGGATATTGAGCTCGACCATCAAGTCCCAACTCCTGACGGTACTGCCGCTCTGATTCGGCGCCACCCCCAGCGTAAATCCCGGATAACGATTGCTATAGGTTAAGTCACGATTCTTTTGTGCCTCACTGCTGACCGCCTCGGCAATTTGCAACTGAGGATTACGCGCGCGCAACGCAGCTTCCAGCGCCGCATACTCCAGATGATCAGCAACAATGCGAGGAGCTTGGGGTTCAGCCAGTTCCGCCGTGGCAGGACGCGACAACAAGGCATTCAGACGTCCAGAAGTGTGGTGTTTCTCGTTTTCCAGCTCCACCAAATCCGACTGCAAGCCTGACTTTTCGATCTGCGCACGGATCACTTCCTGCTGTGTGGCAATGCCGTTGGCGTAACGAGTTTGCGCGATTTGTTCCAGTTGCGTCATCTGAGCTAACGTTTCATGTGCCAGCTTCTCGCTGCCGGATTGAAAATAATACATCGCATAGGTGGCTTTGATTTTTCCGGACAGTTCAGCCCACGTCGCTGCGGTTTGTCCGTCGGCCTGCAAAGCTTGGGCTCTGGCCACCTCGCGCTGCAAATCACGACGACCATACCAGGGCACGGCCTGCATCAGCAAATATCGGGTATTTCCGACGCCAGAGGGCAGGATGCTGACCGGCTTACTGGTGCCCTGATTGGTGATATCCATCAACTCGGTACGCAATACCGGATCCGGCAGCGCTCCGGCAGGCTGGATGCGCTGGGCTGCGGCTTCCGCCTCATAGCGCGTGGCGGCTAGTTGCGGATTATGTTCGCGCGCGTAGGACAACAACCCAGCCAAATCACTACCCAGAGGGGCGGCAAAAACCGGATTCAGCCAGCCGGCAAACAGACAAATTACTAATCGTTTCATGTTTCATTCCTCATGCATGGGTAATCAGGCGAAAACACATTCGCCAGACGATGCGGGATGAGAAATACAGACGGATTCATCCCGCGTTACGCGCGAGATAAGGGCGGCGGGAGCAGCGGAATGGCGTTAATCGATTGAAATGAAAACAGATAAGGCGTCAAAGTCATACCGCTATCGGGCAGACCCGGCGTGTTGATTTCCGGCATGGTCAAATAAGCACTACACGCTAAATGGCACAGACCGCAGTCAGCACAAGCGGCATCCTGTTGATCATCAGTCTGGCCGGGAGCAACTGATGTCATCTGATCGCACGCATCCATTTGCAGGATGGTGTCGCACGCATCATGCGACATTTGCATCAACACACTCGCCGCCAGTGCATTGCCCGTGAATAAAGGCAACCAGATGGCCAGCAGCACAGCGATCCATTTTTTGGTGATTGAAGACATGTCGCGAGCTTGTCAAAATTCAGTACGGGTGTCAATCACTAAATGGGATTCCCACTTCAGAGAAGCTAACTCTTGTAGCCAGCATTGAGGCACATCGATAATCAGACCGGATACGCCAGGACTAGGGCTTGCTCAATTTCTGCGACGATCTCCTGATGCATATGAATAAAAGTCGGAATTAATTCTTCTACACGGGGATTCGGGACCGCTTCCCTGAACAAAGCTTCGAGTTCACGGCTCACCTCGGCAAAATCCGCAAAACAGAACATTTGCGAAGTTGACTTTGCACTGTGCACCAGACGCCCCGCTGCAGTCCAATTCTGATCCGCACAGAGTTGCAGCAAAACAGCATCGTCACTACGCTGCAAGTTGATAAATTCCCGCAACAACAGCAAATAAAGATCACAATCGCCATCCACATGCCGCAGTCCGGCCTGCATATCCATCCCCTTGATAGACGAGAGTATTTGCTCGCTGGATAATGGCTCAACAGATTGCTGCTCAGTAATCTGCGGCACCTCAACCTCGACCAACGTTTCACGTTTAATCCACTTAGACAAAATTCTGTCCAACTCTTCCCGTTGTACCGGTTTGACCAGATAATCATCCATCCCCACGTCGATGCACAACTGAAGCTGATCGGCCATGGCATGCGCCGTCAGTGCGACAATCGCAACTTTGTTGTCCAACTCATCCGGCTGCGCTGCACGTATCTGACGTGTTGCTGCCAGACCATCCAGTATCGGCATCTGACAATCCATCAGAACCAGATCAAATTTATTGTTTTTCAGGCAATCGATCGCTTCAACCCCGTTCCCCGCCACCGTCACATCCTGATAGCCCAGTTTTTTCAGTAAAGCAATCGCGACCTTTTGATTCACATAATTGTCGTCCACCAGCAACAGTCGGCCCGATTTTCGCTGCTGTTCCTTAATCGAATGCCGTGTAATCAGCGGCACACTCTCCGTCAGAACAGATACAGATCCGGACAGAACGGCCAACAAGGTGTCGTGCAGTATCTGGCTTTTAACCGGTTTGGACAGATAAGCCGAAAAACCCAGTGCGTGTAAGCGGCGGGCATCCCCACGCTGCCCGGCTGAAGTCATCATCACCAGACGCGTGCTCATCAACTCGGCATCGGCTTTGACGATCGCGCCAAAATCTTCCCCGTGCATATCCGGCATACTCATGTCAACGATGGCCAAACGATAGGGGTCACCAATCAACACGGCTCGTTTTAACATCTGCACACCGCCTAACACGCCCACGGCCTCCTCGCTGCGAAATCCCCATTGCGCTAGCAAACCCGCCAGTATGTGCCGGTTAGTCGCATTATCATCTACCACCAAAATACGATTATCGGCAAATTGCGATAATTCATCGGTCAGAATCGGCTTATCAGTCAAGAAGGCTTTTTGCTTTAACAGCGAAACCGTAAACCAAAACGTTGTTCCTACATTGGCGATGCTCTCAAAGCCAATATCCCCGCCCATCAGATCGACTAACTGCTTGCTGATCGCTAACCCCAACCCGGTACCGCCATATTTCCGAGTCACCGAGGTGTCTGCCTGGCTGAAGGCTAAAAACATCTGCGCATGCTTATCTTCTGGAATTCCTATGCCAGTATCGCGGACGGCAAAATTCAGTAAAACACGCCCGTCATTTTCACGACGGATATCGACCGTTAAGGCAATTTCACCGTGGCTGGTAAACTTCACTGCATTACCTAACAGATTGCTGAGTATCTGACGCAAACGCCCCGGATCGCCGCGTACCCGTAAAGGCACGCCCGGCGCGATATCGCTGGTCATTTCAATATTTTTTTCCTGCGCACGGATAGCGAACAAATCAATTGTCTCTTCCAGCATGGCGCGCAGGTCAAAGTCGATCTCTTCCAAATCCAGCTTGTGCGCCTCAATCTTTGAGAAATCGAGGATATCGTTGATCACGGTCAGCAAAACCTCTGCGCTGCTGTGAACGATACGGGTATATTCCCGTTGCTCTGTATCCAATTCCGTCTCCAGCAGTAGTTCAGTCATGCCGATCACCCCGTTCATCGGTGTGCGAATTTCATGGGACATATTGGCGACAAATTCACTTTTCGCCCGACTGGAAGAATCAGCCGCCTCGCGCGCCTCGATCAACTGTCGCTCCGCCTCCTTCTGACGACGCTGATCTTCCAGTAACTGTCGGGACATGGCATTAAAGCCGCGTGCTGTGGCCGCCAGCTCATCACTTCCACTGTCCCTGACCTGATAGCCCAGTTCACCTCGCTCAAGGCGTCCGGCAGCCTCTTTTAAATCCGCTAGCTGGTGAGTTAAGTAAGTCCCTAATATAAAAGAGAAAAATGCAACGAGCACCATTTCAATGGCAGCGATGGACAAACTCCACTTACTGGCTTTGGCAAAGGTTTCCTGCAAGTAAGAAACATCAATGCCAATTTCGACATGTCCGAACACCATTGAGCCAACCTGAATATCGGCCTGAATATCATAGATTCCGTCCTGCGCCGTTGCCAGACTGGTATCCGGCACGAACGGCTGCGCCAGCAAGTTCGCAGGGCCGGCTTCCGCCAGCACGTGATTTTCGGCATCCAGTATCCGCGCATAACTCACTCCGGCATTGCGCACCAACTCATTGGAAAAAGACTGCAAACGCGCCAGATCCATCCCCAGCAGACTATCCTTGGTCATGGCGGCAAAAGTCGCCGCCGTAGACTGGGTGTAACGTTTCAACTGGGTTTCATTGGAGTCGTGCAAAAAACCCATCACGCTGGCAATGAGAGCCGCCAACAAAACGGCTTCAATCAGCGCGATACCCAGTATAGTTTTAAGTCGGAAAGACATCAGATTTCCATCATTCAATCCGTCTGTCGAGTTCGGTAATATTCAATTGCCGGACATCGTTCCAATCGGCATCCTGAGCGACTTCCATTCCCTTGAAGCCGATCAGTTTCAACATTTTTTGTCCGGCCGGGTCATCTGCCATACCGGCAAAAGCATCCTGCAACTTTTTGGCAACATCTTTAGGTAGTTTGGCATTACCGGCGATCGCATGAGACGTATAAGACGGCGTCGTCCAAAGTACCCGCAAATCACGCCGCACAGGCTCATCGACCATCTCAAAGGTGCGCACGATGCCACCACCTGCCGGGTACAACCCATGTGCAACATTGAGATAGACCGAATCGTGGGATGAAACAAACTTAGTGGTAAAGGTTACTCCTTCGCGGCGCAAGGCAACGCGGGGCAGTATGCTCGCCGCAAAAGCCGCAGGAGCTGGGAACACCAGCGTCGCACCATTCAACTCTTTGATATCCTTGATCGGACTATCCTTACGAACAACAAGTATCCCTTTGAGTTTTCTGTCTTTTTCCTTGGCGAGCGCCTCATATCCGGATTTTTTATGGAACACCGTATAGTGGTACGGATTCATGTAAGCCAGGTCGTACTCGCCCTTGGCGAGTCTGGCTTCAAAGGCCGGGATATCGGGAGCCGTCACGAAGCGCAGCGTCACGCCACTTTTGGCAGACACCCAAGCAAGAAATGGCAACCAGGTCTCAGCCATTTCAGAGGCAGCCTGCTGAGGTACGACCCCGAAGGTATAAATTTTTTCAGAGGCAAAAGAGAGCCGTGTGAAAACCATCAACATAGCCAGAATCAATATATTCAATTTTTTCATGATAAACATTACACAGACGAACGCTACACAGCCAACGGAAAAAGTGTACTAAACGACATAGAAACTCAGGGAAAAACGGAAATCCAGTTTACATTTACCCAAATTCAACAAGTGCAATCTTATCAGATAGACCGGCTGTCAACTGAAAAAAACGGGCAACTCATAGAGTGGCCCAAAACGAAGGAACACTGAAATCACACTCGTTGCAAGTGAGAATCCGGCGAAAAGTATAGCGAGAAAAATGACAACTCACTGACAAACGACATCTATTTCGATAAATTTTTGATATTTTAAATAACCAGTAGTTATTTAAAAGTAACAAAAAAGTATTTCACGGATATATAAATTGTCGATAAACTGCGTTCAACAACTCGAGTGAAGCACACTCCGAAATCCAAAATACAGAAAGGTAGGCTAACAAATGTTTAAGCTCATCAAGAATGCGCGTTTTTCCTCAGACACATGGAAGACCGTTACCCTCACAGGACGCGAAACGCCACTGAACGTCCGTCTGCCTGTCGGTCCCTTGCTGGTGCCACTGTCTGTATGGCAAGCTCGCCGCGCCGAACTGATACACCGTGAATATGAGCACGGCTGGGCACTCGGAATCTGGTTAGCGAATGCCCAGGAAGCGCACGCCATTGAACAAGACATTGACGATTTCACCGTAATCGCGGTTGAATTTGATAAGCCAGCCAGCAGCTACTCGACCGCGCGTTTGCTGCGCGAACGTTTTGGCTACAGGGGTGAATTGCGTGCATCAGGCACTATCCCGGACGATCAGGCTGCCTATCTTTACCAGGCGGGATACGATGCGGTAGCCGGCAACAATACCGACGTCATCTCATCCAACTGGTTTAATTTCAACCAGCCATCAGGACTGCGCCAAGCGGCAGGTTAAAAGCTTTAACGTGAAACTCGCGTAGCGATTCGTTTGCCCTTTCCCCCGCTTGCGGGGGAAAGTTGAAAAGAGGGGGACGGGCATGGCGAGTTACATTGTCAGGGGTGGCAATTGACATGCCCGTTAGATCACCATCGGCCCGCTGTAATCCTCGTCGATTTTGGCGCGGGTTGCACCGGATGAAATATTCGCCAGCTGCCGTTCGTGATCGGATTGCACCTGCAAAAGCGTTGTGACACAAGTATTCAGATCGGTATATTCATCCTTGCCTGTCCCGTATTGCTCGGTTTCAGAGTAGAAAAACTGGCTGCGATAAAGACCGTCTGCAATTTTGCACACCACAAAATGTGCGCCGCGCTCGGTCCAGTACAAGGTCGGGCACACTGTCAGTTCCGTCGAGGCGGGATCCAGTTGCAACTCGCTGTCGGCCAATTGCAACGGCACCAGTTTCCCGTATCGTTGTAACAATTGTGTGGTGACGAGTTTTTGCTCTGAATCAGTAAAATCAGCAATATTCATGGCTTAATCCAAAAGCAGGCGCACCTGACATTATAAAAATAATTAATATTCAAGAAGTTATAAATCAAGTCTGTGCCCAAGGCAAACCGTCAAAGCGCCAACCATTATGGGTGTTGCGATGATGGTGCTCATTCAGATCACCTTCAAAACCGTTCAGCACGTTATACACCTCGGTCAAGCCGGCTTTCTCCAACGCCAAACCAGCATCGATAGAACGACGACCGGAACGACAGATCAGCACGACAGGGCGATTTACACTGGCCGCTTTTTTAACATGAGAGACGAAATCAGGATCAATATCCCAGTCAGGCCCATCCACCCAGGGAATCAAGATAGAGCCGGTCGGGTGACCGACGAACATATACTCCATTTCGGAGCGCACATCGACAAATACGGCTTCAGGGGTATCTTTAAGAAACTTGTGCGCTTCTTTAGGGCTCAGGTGCTTCACGGGGGCACTCCTTCAAAATTGTGTGCGGGGATTATAGCGCGCAGATTCCGCTTTGAGACAAATCCACCCGCTTAACCCCAAAAACGGAACGAGTGCGTGTAACGTTTACTTCCCGGCTATCTCCTGCAGCCTGTTCGGCTGAATCAGATGCCCATCCAACCCCGCCTGCTTCAATGTTCCGCCGTAAGCCACACTCATCAGTTGCGAGTAGTACACCACCGGCATGGCCAGTTTGGTGCCGTGCTTCTTGTTAATCTCGGCCTGATAGATTTCCACGTTGGCCTGACACAACTGACAGGGCGTGACGATCATCTCGGCACCGTGGTCATAAGCGGACTCAACGATGTCGCGAATTTGCTTCTGTGATTTTTCAGGCTCGGAAAAAGCCAGCGCGCCGCCGCAGCAAGTCACCTTCTGATCAAAACTGCTGACCGCTTCCGCCCCGACTGTTTCGATCATTTTGTCCAGATAAAGCGGATTTTCGAACGATTCCCCCGCGATGCCGAATGGACGATTAGTCTGGCAGCCGACATAACCGGCAATCTTCATGCCTTGCAACGGTTTGACCACCGGAGCCTTCATGCCGGCAAATCCCACATCTTCGATCAGCACCTCGACGATATGACGTGCCTTGACGCCGCCCTTAAAGGTCAAACCGGCTTCTTTGAGCGCCACGTTGGTCTCTGCCATCAGATCGCTGTGCTCGTTCAGTCTTTCAGCCGTCTCGCGCGTAGCCAGCCAGCAGGCCGGACAACCGGAAACCATGTCCTGTCCCGGAAGATGCTGGGCGGACAGCGCCAGATTACGGGCATTGAGTGCCAGACGCGGCAATTCGCCGCCCTCACCGTAACCGATGGAAGCGCCACAGCAATTCCAGTCCGGAATCTCGTTGAGCTGTATCTCCAACTTGTCGCACATCACGCCGATGGAAGTGGCAAAATTTGAACCGGAAGCGCCCTTCTGGGACGAACAACCGGGGTAAAATGCATAATTTTTCTTGGCCATGTTTATCTCTCTGTCGTCACGGGCTAAAGGGGAGTGTAACCTTTTTTACGGTCCTCGATCTCTCGCGCTTTGGCGATCATCTTCTTGATACCGCTGCTGTCTTTACACTTATGACCGCCAAAAATTTCAAATGGATTCAATCGTTTAGCTTTCATCAATCCGAGACCTGCGCTCTGCATCGCCATGGCGTTTTTGATACCCTGAGAGAAACCGTCCTTGAAATACATTGCCAGCGAGAATTTCAATTCGTTGACGCGCCCGGTCTTGACCAGATTGTCCCAGAAAATTTTGGCGATCACACGGGTCGGCTGCCTCTGGGGAGCCAAATTCATACGGTGCGCATAGTTAGCCAGGCCGTGCATGATGTGAGTGATCGGCAACTTGCGCGGACAACGCACGATGCAGTTGTAGCACGAGGTACACATCCACATCGCGTCGGATTTGAGTACTTCCTCGCGCTTACCCGCTCGTATCATCATGAAGATCTTTTGCGGCGTGTGCTCCCAGGCATCGCCCAGCGGGCAGGAACCCGCGCAGACGCCGCACTGCATACACATCTTGACCCAATCTCCGTCCTCTACGCGATCCTCAACTTCCTTGAGAAAGTTGTTTTGGTAACGCGCAACGGCTTGTTGATTTTGATTGCTCATAACCTGCTCCTAACGGGCATGGCAAAAATGCCGCCCCTATGAATAGAACCCGCCTTGCCCGTTTCCCTCATCCCAACCTTCTCCCGCAAGCGGATGATGGGGCAAACGCGTCGCCAGGCGAATTTCATGTTATACGAACCCCTTCATGGGCGACATACCGATCTCGTTGATCTGAGCCACATAGTCGTTGATATACTGTGCGACCCGCGCATTGTCCGTAATCGCCACTTCATGCGTGACCACGCGCTCAGGCTCCAGCCCCAACTGACTCAGCGTATCGCCTATCTTGCTCATGCGATAGTGCGCCAACTCCGAGCCCTTGACGAAGTGGCACTGATAATCATCGCCCTTCTTACAGCCCATCATCATCACACCGTCGTAACCGGCATTAAGCGCATCGGTGATCCAGATGGTATTCACCGAACCCAGACAACGCACCGGGATAATCCGCACGAAAGCTGAATACACAGTACGCGACAGTCCCGCCATATCTAGCGCAGGATAGGCATCGTTCTCGCAAGCTAAAATCAAAATACGCGGCTTCTCGGAAAACTCATCCGGCATATCGACCGACTTGATCTGAGCGCCTACCGTATCCACCGAATAATTCTCGAAGGAAATTACACGCACCGGACACGCGCCCATACAGGTGCCGCAACGACGACAACGCTCCTCATTGAACTTCGGAAAACGCCGTTCATCTTCATCGATCGCACCGAACGGACATTCCACCGTACAACGTTTGCATTGGGTACAGCCTTCCAGACGCGCCGTCGGGAAGGACAAGTCACCCGAACGGGGATGCGCGGCGCGCCCTAAACTGGCATTTTCCACCGCTTGTATGGCTTTGAGTGCTGCACCGGTCGCATCTTCCGTTGCCTGTAACATATCCATAGGGCGGCGCACCGGGCCTGCCGCATAGATGCCGGTGCGACGGGTCTCGTAAGGGAAGCAGATAAAATGCGAATCTGCGAAGCCATACTTGAACTGCGGCATATCCGGTCCCTGACGATAGTTCAGGTTGAGGATGGAGATCTTCTGCATCTCGGCCTTCTTTTGCTTAGCATCCTCAGAACCATTATCGGCGGCCATCACCACCGGATTCCAGGCTTCCAGATCCACCCCTGCACTGGGCACCTGACCGGTTGCCAGCACGACCAGATCAGCGCTTACGCTAGTATCTTCATCAAGGATCAGATCGCGGAAGTTCACCGTACAGGTCGCCCCCGTGCTCTCGACACCCGTCGCACGTCCCTTGGTGAAGGTCACGCCCTTGTTCTGCGCGCTGCGGTAAAAGTCCTCACCCATGCCCGGCACGCGCAGATCCTGATACATCACCACCGTGTTGATATCGGGATTGTTATCCTTAAAGTACATCGCCTGCTTGATGCTGGTCGCACAGCAATGTCCAGAACAATATGGCAGATGGGCACCTGTCTCATCGCGCTGACCCGCACACTGCAAAAACACCACCGATTTAATTTCTTTGCCGTCGGCGCGTTTGATCGCAGCGCCGTTGGCCGATTGCGCCAAGGCTTCCAACCCTGCCTGATCGGTCACGTTAGCTTTGCCGCCGCCCAACTCAGGCAGTTTAGCGATGTCGTAAGAAGTAAATCCGGTCGCCTGTACGATCGCACCGACGGCCTCTTCACTGACAGCGCCTGATTCCTGCGCAATCTTGATATTGAATCGCCCTGGCGCACCGGCTGTTTCTGCCAGATGTGAGCCCAGATAAACTGTGATGCGAGGATGAGAACTCACTAGGGAAACCAATTCGGCAACACCGGTATTCTGCGGATCGGCATACGGCGCCTTGAACGGCACACGTTTCCAGAGTTTAGCGCCCCATCCACCCAACTGCGCCTGTTTCTCCACGATCACAACTTCATAGCCGGCTTCAGCTGCCTCCAGAGCCGAAGTCATACCAGACATTCCGCCACCCACCACGAGGATGCGCTTATTGCCACCGTGATTCGGGTTGCCGTCCGGTAGTTTCATTTTCTTGAGCTCTGCACACGCCATGCGCACATAGTCGTCAGCCATCTCCTGACGCACTTCGTCGTGCGCCTCGCCCTCGGCGATCACCCACAGCACGCCTTCGCGCAGATTGGCGCGGGACATAACTGCGGTCGGAAAGTGAAAGGCTTCAGTCTTGGCACGGCGCGAACAGGCCGCGATACAGACATGAGTGACACCCTCTTTTTCGATATCGTCATTGATGAGCTGGACGCCTTCAGCCGAACACAAAAAGGGATGCGTCTTCACATCCTGAATCTTACCTTCTTTTTTGGCGATTTTTTCCAGCGTACCGACATCGAGTTTGTCACCGATACCGCAACCGGAACAGATGTATGCAGCAAATTTATTGTCAGCCATCTCTTAACCCTCCACCGTGGCCGTTTTGTAAACCACCTTGATTGCCCTGAGTGCCGCCGCTGTGGCACTTTGTACAGAACGATTCACATCCAGCGGACTGGTTGCCGCCCCCGCACCGAACATCCCTTCATCCCTTGAGCCTTCAATAAAACCCGAGGAGTCGAGCAGCATATCGTCCGGCAGTTTAATGCCATTCGCTTCAGGCTCCATGCCGACGGCTAACACCACCAGATCGTGCGCTGTCGCATAACGGTGATACCCTTCCGTGTCTACGCCGTGCAACACCGGATTGGCATCCTTGTCTTCGACGATCTTCGCAACCTTAGATTTGACGAAACTGACCGTTGTATCCTTTTGAACTTTAACGTAAAAATCTTCCAGTCGGTCTATGGTACGCAGATCGATGTAATACACCGTCGATTTACCCGCATCGCCATAAGCTTCCCGCACATATTGCGTCTGTTTGAGGGAGGCCATGCAGCAGATACGCGAACAGTGACGCAGATGATTCTCGTCTCGAGAACCGGCACACTGGATAAACGCGATATTTTTTGCCTCACGCCCATCGGATGGTCTGAGGAGTTTACCGCCGGTCGGTCCCTTAGGATCGGCCAGTCGTTCAAATTCCAAACTGGTGATGACATTGGCGTAACGGTCGTAACCATAGGGCTGTATTTTCGCCGCATCGTAGGGCTTCCAGCCGGTCGCCCAAACGACAGTACCGACTTTAACCACGATAGTCTCTTCCTGCATAGCCAGATCCACCGCCCCCACTTTGCAGGCAGCAAGGGCCTTTTCGCCATCCGGCGTATTGATAATCGATGCATCAATTACATAGCGCTGCGGATAAGCCATCGCATGAGGTAAGTAGGCCGCTTTTGTCTTAGCAAGACCGTATTCGTAAGGATTGTCGATCTCGGCTTCAACCGCCTTGGCGCAGTCGCCGCAACCGGTGCAGTGGTCATTGACATAGCGAGGTGCGACTTTCAAGGTTACCGTGTAATCGCCGCGCGACCCGATGACGGAGACAACCTGAGTCATGGTCATCACGCGCACGTTGCGATTGCCCTTCAAACGGCGCAGATTGATTTCCAGTCCGCAGGTTGGGTGACACATTTTAGGAAAATAGCGATAGAGCAGCGAGGTGCGCCCGCCTAAGGTGGCATTGCGCTCGATGAGCATCACCTGTTTGCCGCACTCTGCTGCCTCAAGCGCCGCCGTCATGCCGCTGATACCGCCGCCAACGACCAGTATGGTCTGGCTGGTTGCAATTGAATCTGTCACTCGAACCTCCGTTGAAAATTATAATCAACAAACCTCATATCAGTTCTCCTGCGTATGAATTTCAAAAATCATGTTCTCAAGATCACCCAGTATCCAGGTAAATGCTTCCTTTATGCCAGGCGCACCAATGCCGGAAACCGAGCCCGGATTGACCAGCGGCGTCTTGCCTCCCTTGATATTGTCTTGCCAGATGATTTCAGCGACATGACTGTGGCCGCAGCAGACCAGATCGTAGTCGCCAGTACACGCCATACCGCGTCCGTAGTGAGGATAGTGAGTCGCGAAGATGCGTCGTCCGCCCAATGAAAGTTCCGCATCCTGACCGTGATAGGTCAACACCCCGCCGGATTTGGCCATCATACGCTGCATAGCCATTTGATCGCCAATGTTATTTCCATGCAAAACATGCAAAGGAATGCCCAGATTCAGCGAAGTACGCAGTGTATTGGCGCCGATCAGGTCGCCGCAATGAATCACCGCCTCTGCGCCAGCTAAATGTGCTTTTCCTATGGCCGCCGCCAAGGGCTCAGCACGATCATGACTATCAGAAACAATACAAATTTTCATAATGCTTTCGTGTCAGACAACATCCATTAGGTAGCTCACCGAATTCAGTGTGCATTAGGCCGAATCAGGGATATTCATGTCTATAACCACATCGGGGGGGATGAAAATAATCCGAAAGATATTTTCGTGCGACCATGGTCTGTGCTTTAATTAAGTATCATCGTAGTACACTATTTAAATCATTTACTTCTACTCGGTAAATGAACCCGAGGATTAATTTAAGTACCACTCCTAACATGATGAATTCATGAAAAATAAATGTGCCAAATCGAATTGTATGGGTATCAGTTTTAGGTGGATCAATGACGTTGACTTCATTCCACCTGAAAAAAATCCAAAAAAAATGGCAGGAGATTCCTCTGCCGTTGTCTCGCGCGCCAACAATCTTGGCCCTCTGCTAGACGAATTTTTGGAAACCATCGTTGAAACAGTGGGTGCCAGTGCGGGGGTTATTCGTATACAACCGTTGAACAGCCCTACCTTGCACACCATCAGTTCTTACGGCATGCCCGAAGAGCTACCTGAATCTGAACACCTGATTGAATTTGATTGTGAGGCTCGAGGCAAAGCCGGCATTGCACAAGAAATTTTTTCCAGCGACCTGTCCATCTGTACTACCCGTTCGAACTGTTTCCATCCGGATTGTGAATTCAAATCCGCCATTACCATACCGCTGGAAAGCCGCGCCCCGCTAAGCAACCCGATAGGTATTATCACGCTGTTTTTTAACTCCTCACAAGAACACTCGCAGCGCGCATCGACCACGGTTCTGGCATTCGCCAAAATGCTCAGCACCTGTATCGAACATATCAAGGCCAACCGCGAATTCAAACGGGCTGATCGGATGGCGGCCCGTCAGGCGATCGCCAACGACATCCACGACTCGCTCGCTCAGACCTTAGCCTACACCCGAATGAGAACCAGCTTGCTGTCTGAAGCGATACGCAGTGAGAATAAAGTCATGGCAACCGGCTATGCGCAGGATATCGAAGAAGGACTCGCACACTGTCAAAAAACGGCCAGAGAACTGATCAGAGACTTTCGCTGTGAGATTGATCCTGCCGGCTTACTGTCCTCACTGCAAACCCTGACAGAGCAATTCTACGAACGCCATGACATCGACCTTGAGTACACCAATCGGGTAGTCGATCTTGAATTGCCGCTTGAACATGAAATCGAAGTTTATTGCATCGTCAGCGAAGCGCTCACCAACATCGGCAAACATTCCGGGGCAACACACGCACGTCTGTTGATTGATTATATTTCCGGTTATTACATCTTTACCATCGAAGATAATGGCAGCGGGGGCGTCACTTTCGCCCCGGTAGAAGGACACTACGGTATGATGATCATGCGCGAGCGTGCGCAGCGTATCGGGGGAGAAATAAAAATGGGTAGTTCGCAGGGCTGCGGCACCCGCGTACAACTATTTTTTCCTGAACCACTATCCGACTGGAGAGAAACAAATGACTAAAAACCTGAGGGTAGTACTGGTCGACGATCAGAATCTGTGTCGCCGAGGATTAAGCGAACTGCTCTCACATGGCTATGGATTCACTGTATTGGGCGCCACAGGCTGTATTGAAGAATTACGTGTTCTGCTGCTGGAGTTACCCGACTTGCTGGTCATGGATTTACGTATGAAGCCGATGGACGGGCTGATTATGCTGGAACAAATCCGCAAGGAAGGGTTTGTCACCCCTGTGGTGATACTCACCATGAGCGACTCGGAAGTGGATATGGGCAACGCGATACGTGCCGGCGCACGCGGCTACTTGCTCAAGGATATGGCACCCGATGAAGTGGTGGACGCCATCCGCCGTATCGCAGCCGGCGAATTGGTGGTGGCCCCTACCATGACCATGAAAATGATCAATATGTTGCGCGGCGATCAAAATATCAATGATCCCAAGAACGCCATCAAATCGCTCACCGATCGCGAACGGGAAATACTACAACTCTTATCGCGCGGTGAGAGCAATAAGGCGATCGCACTGACGTTGAAGATCAGTTACGATACCGTTAAACAGCATGTGCGTCATATTTTAAACAAACTGAATTTATCTTCCAGAGTCAAGGCTGCGGTGTTATTCGTCGAGCAAAATGCCCCTCAAAACGAAGATAACTCGCCTCGCTCTTAAGCTGTCATCGCGTATAGACGCAGCTCGTTGTAAAAAGTAAAAAAGGTGTAGTAATTTATTCAATTAACCAGGGAGAAAAAGCATGGCACATATTGTGATTATGGGTGCGGGCATCGGCGGCATGCCGACCGCATACGAAATGCAGGAAAAGATCGGTAGCGGCGACAAGGTAACTGTCATCTCAAACGGCGAAAATTTTCATTTTGTGCCATCAAATCCCTGGATAGGTGTGAAGTGGCGTGAACGCAAGGACATTGAATTCGCAGCACGTCCCTACCTGGAACGCAAGGGTATCCATTTTATCTCGACGGGCGTTAAACGCGTTCATCCCGAAAAAAATAGTGTTGAATTGAACGACGGCAAGTTCGTCGAATATGATTATCTGGTCATCGCAACCGGCCCTAAACTGGCTTTTGACGAAGTAGAAGGTCTAGGCCCTCACGGCGGACATACTTACTCCGTTTGCCACGTGGATCACGCGATGAAATCACATGAAGTCTGGGATGGCTTCTGCAAGGACCCGGGTCCTATCGTGGTCGGTGCTGTACAAGGCGCATCTTGCTTTGGCCCGGCCTATGAATATGCCATGATCATGGAAACGGATCTTCGCCGTCGCAAAATTCGCTCCAAAGTACCGATGACTTTTGTCACTTCCGAACCCTATATCGGCCATCTAGGTCTGGGCGGCGTGGGCGACTCTAAGGGTATCCTGGAATCCACGTTTCGCGACAAGGGTATCAAGTGGATTTGCAATGCCAAGGTCACCAAAGTCGAAGCCGGCAAAATGTTCGTCACTGAACACGACGACATGGGCGTTGAAAAGAAGAAACACGAACTTCCGTTCAACTACAGCATGATGCTGCCGGCTTTCAAGGGCGTCGACGCGGTATTCGGTATCGAAGGTCTAGTTCAAGCGCGCGGTTTTGTCATCGTAGACAAAAATCAGCGCAATCCAAAATACAAAAACATCTTCGCTGTCGGTGTATGTATCGCGATTCCGCCTGTTGAAGTCACGCCCGTTCCGACCGGCACACCTAAGACTGGTTACATGATCGAATCCATGGTCACGGCCACGGTGCACAACATCAGCTCCGAGATCAAGGGAGAACCTGCCACTCAGGAAGCAACATGGAATGCCGTTTGTCTGGCAGATCTGGGTGAAACCGGTGTGGTGTTCGTCGCCATGCCGCAAATTCCACCACGCAACGTGAACTGGTTTGCCGAAGGTAAGTGGGTGCATGTCGCCAAGATTGCCTTCGAGAAATACTTCATCCGCAAGATGAAAAAAGGCAGTTCAGAACCGTTTTACGAAAAAAGTATCCTCAAGATGCTAGGTATAGAAAAACTCAAATAAGCCTTTTTTCTGCCCGTCACTCCGCACTGATGCCTCGCCTAAGCCAGGTATTGCTGCGGAGTTTTTTGTATCAACACGATCACCGTGGGAAAATCGCGGACGGAGCACACATCACGCACCTTCCTTCACACTTAGCACTATAATTCCCACATAAAATCTCCGGGAGTTGCCTTGTCAAATCCACTGAAAATTCCTATGTTGCTCGGCCTCGCGTTGGCGATCGCCTTGATTTTTCCTGCGCACAGCGCGTCACTATCGGATAAACAGGCAGAAGCGCGCACAGTCAGGCATTTTCTATCCGTTCAGTCGCAACCCCCCGAACTCTGGAATTTTCTCAAGGAGATGCCTAAGGGGGGTGATTTGCACAACCACCTCTCCGGCGCCATCTATGCTGAATCGATGATAGGCTGGGCCAGCGATGATGGCTTGTGCGTAGATGACAAGACATTAAGCCTCATGCCACCGCCATGCAATGAGGCACACATTGCTGTTTCGGTAGCCCAACACGATCCACTGCTGTACCGAAAAATGGTGGACGCATGGTCAATGCGTAATCTCGCCGTATCAGGACAGAGCGGACACGACCATTTCTTTGACAGTTTCGATAAATTCGACCTTGCCGGCCATCACCGGACGGGCGACATGCTGGCCGAAGTCACCTCACGTGCGGCGGCAGGACACGTCAGTTATCTTGAACTGATGCTCACACCCGCCTTTCCAGAAATTGCCAGAGCCGCAACTAGCGCTGTCCGTTTAGCGGATTTTGCGCAAATGCACAGAACAATTGAACAAAACGGACTGGCCGAAGCCGTTAAGGTTGCTTTGCTGAAGTTGACGGACAGCGAGACTAAACGCCGTGAAATTCAGCACTGCGACACGGCATTGCCCGATCCCGGCTGCACGGTAACGGTACGTTATTTATATCAGGTCCTACGAGGCTTACCGACAGACACCGTGTTTGCACAAATGCTACTCGGCTTTGAACTGGCCAGCATCGACACCAGGGTGGTGGGATTAAATCTGGTCATGCCGGAGGACGCGCTCGTGCCGATGCAGGATTTTTCCTCGCATATGCGCATGCTCGATTATTTACATCGATATTACCCCAATGTACACATCACGCTCCACGCGGGTGAGTTGACACCAGGTCTGGTACCACCGGAAGGACTGCGCTTTCATATCCGCGACTCGATTGCCATCGGACATGCAGAACGCATCGGCCACGGAGTGGCGATCATGCAGGAAGAAAATGCACCGGCACTATTGCAAAGAATGGCACACGACAAAATTATGGTGGAAATCTGCTTGACCAGCAACGACGGGATTTTGAATGTACGCGGCGGTCAACATCCTTTAGCAACATATCTCAAACAGGGCGTTCCAATCGCGCTTGCCACGGATGATGAAGGAGTTTCCCGTTCGGAAATGACACAGGAATACTTCAAAGCTGTTGAGGAGCAACACCTGAGCTACCGCCAGTTAAAAGCAATGGCCCGAAACAGTTTGCAGTATGCATTCCTTGAGGGCGCACCATTGTGGCTGGACTTCGAGCGACGGAGGGCAGTCAACGCATGTTCAGCTGACCTGAGAAAAGTCAGCCTACGGGGTGTCAGTAACAGACCTGCACTCGTATGCCGACGCTATTTGCAGCAAAATCCCCGCGCAGAGCTTCAATGGAAACTGGAAACGTCATTGAGCGAATTTGAGCGCAAGCAATAGCGAATAGCAGCTATTCGACTAATTGACTCTCACCCAAAAATACACGAGGAAATCAACGCTACACTTCATTAAATATTGATTTTATTGGTTATTTTATCACCGAACAACAACGTTGCCTCGATCAGTGCATCAATATCACGGATTTCTGTGCGGTGATTGACGATGGCGGCGCGTATCGCAAAGTGCCCGTTGATCGTGGTACTCGAGGGGGCTACGATGCCCGACTCCTGCAGCGCGATCACGATGTCCGCATTGACACGATCAGGCTCTTCGCTGCGATAACGGAAACACACGATATTCAAGGCCACAGGAGCTAACAATTCCAACTCGTGACTATCCTCCACGCGTTGCCGCAAATACTGCGCCAGCGCACAAGTATTGGAAATCACCGAGCCCAACTTTTCGGATCCGTACACCTGCAAGGTAAACCAAGTCTTCAACGCCCTGAAACTCCTCGATAAATCAGGACCAAAATCACAGGGCCAGGGGGAGCCCGCCGCCATGCCGCGCGTTTCGCGTTTTAGATAGGCCACCGGCGAGGCGAAAGTATTGTGATGCAACTCTCCATCACGCACCAGCACGAATCCGGCGTCATAGGGCACCTGCCCCCATTTATGGAAGTCAAAAGCGATGGAATCGGCGCGTTCAATACCCGACAGGCGTGGCGCAATATCACCGGCCAACATCCCTAATGCACCGAAAGCCCCGTCGACATGAAACCAGATGCCCTCTCGCTTTGCGATGTCCGCGATGGCCTGTAAGGGATCAATCGCGCCCACGTCTACCGTTCCGGCGGTCGCCGCGATCATGAACGGCGTCATCCCCGCCACCTTATCCTCGGCAATTTTTCGCTCTAGATCCGCCACATCCATTTGAAACTGAACATTCAAACTAATCTTACGCAGCGCATTCGTGCCTATACCGGCCATATCCAAGGCCTGCGCCACGCTGACATGCGCGCTCACCGACGTATATGCGGTCAAACGATGGCCATCTGGCAAACCTTGTTCGCGCACTTCACAACCTTGCGCGGCAGTGCGCGCGACCAGCACGCTGATCAGATTGGCCATAGAAGTTCCCGTGACAAATAAACCCGTCGCAGTCTCGGGAAAATCGAACAATTCGCGGACCCAGCGCAACAACTGACGTTCGACTTCGACAGGGATCTGCTCACGCCCGCCCAGATTCGCATTCAGTCCGGCTGAGAGCATTTCAGCAAGCATGCCGACCGGATTGCCACCGCCATGTACCCAACCCATAAATCCGGGATGTGAATTACCGATCGCATAAGGTAGTACATCCTGCATGAAAGTCTGATGCGCCTCACGCAAATCCCCGGACTGCTTAGGTAGAGGCGCAGCAAAAACAGCCCGCGCTGCTGGCGGTATAGGTTGCCAAACCGGACGCTCGCGTAAATTCTCAATATAATCAAGCATATCATCTAGCATGCGATGACCTTGTTGCCGGAAATCCTGCCAATTTTCCGGATCCAGCGATGCTTCAGATGTTTTTAACATTTAATTTCCCCATAAAACCCGTGAGGCTGGCGTCAGATTTACATAGAATACCAACATACCGCCCTCCGCTTACTATCGTTTTGCGGAACAGCGGATTAAATTACCTCTTATTCACACGCTACACAAAATTTATTTTGTTTAATGAGCAGTGACTTAAAAATCATCGAATCATCCTCAAACCGGTAACAAAATATTTACCGGGTAAAAAGTTTCCGTTAGGATCCTGCTGCCTGAGTCGCTTTCATTTTCGCCGAGAGCTCATACACCGTCTTGCTGCGCAATTTAAAGTAGGCATCGGCATGGTAAAAGCTTTCCGAGTGCCCCGCATACAATAAACCATCGCTGCGCAACACCGGAGCCATTTTCTTTAATATCGCCAATTGCGTATCTTTATCAAAATAAATCATAACGTTACGACAAAATATAGCATCCACCTTGTCACGTATCAGCCAAGTTGAATCCTGCAGATTGAGCTTACGAAAGGTAATCATATTTTGCAATTCAGGCCTGACTTTGACAAAACCGGCTTGCGCGCCCGTACTCTTTAAAAAAAAGCGATTAATCAACGCCTCATCCAGCTTCTCAACGCGATCCATGGAATATACCCCGCGCCTGGCTGTATCAAGCACGTTCGTATCCAGATCGGTAGCAATTATCTTCACCGGCGGCGTAAAACTATTGAACGCATCCATCGCCGTCATCGCCATGGAATAAGCCTCTTCGCCGGTCGAACAGGCTGAACACCACAACACGATAGGGCGAGCATGGCCAATTCTTTTAATTTGATCAGCCAGCAGCGGAAAGTGATGATGTTCACGAAAAAAAGACGTCAGATTCGTGGTCAGCGAATTGGCAAATGCTTCCCACTCCTGCTCATCATTTTGTTCCAGCAGTTTCAAATACTCACTAAAACTGCCGACCCCCGTCGCGCGAAGACGACGCGACAAGCGACTGTAAACTAATTCCTGCTTACTATCATTGAGAGAAATACCGGCATGATCATAGATCATCTTGCGCACACGCTGAAAATCCTGCGCGGTGAAGTGGAATTCGCGTATTGCCGGTGCTTTCATTTCAGCCATATAAAAATCTTTCAGAATCAAGAGTCAAGTATCAAGGAATAAGGATTGAGGAAATCTCTGCAACGTATCTGACTCGCGCCTCAATCGCCGTGTTCCACTGCTCGAATCCCGTCTTGAGCCAACACACTCCGTACCTGCGGGAGCAAGTCCGGTGACAAGCAGTTAATTTCAATGTTTTCATGCATGGAGCGCAGCCAGGTCAGTTGGCGCTTGGCAAGTTGACGGGTTGCAATGATGCCCGTCTCGACAAACTCAGGCATGGTAATTTTCCCCTCCTGATATTGCCATGCCTGCCGGTAACCCACGCAGCGCATGGAAGGGAGCTCAGGATTTAAATCGTATTTATTGCGTAAATCGCTTAACTCATCGAGTAAACCATCGACCAGCATTTGTTCAAAACGCATCGCGATGCGCTGATGCAGCACACTGCGATCAGAAGGCGTCAGCGCAATCGAAGTTATCTGGTAGGGTAGCACCGCATTTTCTGTCTGAAGCTTGAACAGTTCGGACATACTCTGACCTGTGAGTTGATATATCTCCATTGCGCGTTGTATACGCTGAGTGTCGTTAGGCGACAAACGCGCCGCTGTTTCTGCGTCCACCATAGCCAGTTGCTGGTGCAGGTAGGTAATGCCGTGTTCGGCGATGACCACATCCAGCTCGGCGCGCACCACGGGATCGGCCACCGGCAACTGACTCAGTCCTTCACGCAAGGCCTTGAAATACAGCATCGTGCCACCCACCAGCAACGGGATATTGCCGCGCGCGGTGATCTCCCCCATTAACCGCAAGGCATCAGTGCGGAATGCCGCCGCAGAATAGGCCTCCGTTGGATCGATGATATCGATGAGATGGTGCGGCGCTTGTGCCAGCATCGCCGCATCGGGTTTAGCCGTCCCGACATTCATGTCGCGATAGACCAGCGCCGAATCCACACTGATAATTTCTACCGGTAATGTCTGCATCAGTTCCACCGCAACCCCCGTCTTGCCGCTGGCGGTCGGGCCCATCAGAAAGATAGCGTGCGGCAGATGTGAGGATTGAGGATTGAGACCACAAGGGTCTTCGCCTAAAAACATATTCGCGCTTTGCGCTCGTTGTTTTGAGCGATAGTTCACGGTTGCTTGCGGTTTCATGTCAGTTCCTTGTCGCGCGTTTCTTTGATGGCGAACGCGGCCAGTACGCTGATGGCAGCAGCAACCGAAATATAGCCGCCCACCCAGGATAATCCACCATGAAGCACCAATTGTTGTGCGATGTAGGGCGCGAGCGAAGCGCCTAAGATTCCGCCCAGATTATAGGACGCCCCCGCCCCGGTATAACGCACAGCAGTTGGAAACAATTCAGGCAACAACGCCCCCATCGGTGCAAAAGTCGCCCCCATCAGAAACAATTCCAGGCACAAGAAGGCGGTAATTTGCACCGTAGAACCACTAGAGAGCATGGGGCTGAGCAAAAAACCGGACATGAATGCGGCAATGCCTGCCACGATCAACACCGGACGACGACCGTAACGATCCCCTGCCAAAGCGGAAAGCGGCGTCGCCGCTGCCATAAAAATCACCGCTACGCAAAGCATCCCCAAAAACTGCGGACGTGGAATACCGAGCTTCGTTGTTCCATAACTCAATGAAAATACAGTAGAAATATAAAATAGTGCGTAACACACCACCATCACCAGCGCACCGAGCAGCAATGCCTGAGCATGAGATCGAAATAACTCAGCCACCGGCAATCTTACAGGACGATGCGATGCCAGCGACTTGGCAAAAACGGGCGTTTCGGCGAGTTTTAACCGGACGTATAGACCAATGACGACCAATACGGCGCTCGCCAAAAAGGGGATGCGCCAACCCCAAGCTCGAAACTGCACATCATCTAACACCGTGGAGAGTAACAAGAAACTTCCAACGGCCAATAAAAAACCTACCGGTGGCCCCAGTTGCGGGAACATACCAAACCAACCGCGCCGGCCTTTGGGCGCATATTCGGCAGCCAGCAACGCGGCCCCACCCCACTCGCCTCCTAAACCGATCCCCTGGCCGAACCGCAACAGGCAGAGCAGCACAGGTGCGCCCCAACCGATTAACGCATAACCCGGCAGAAAACCGATCAGCGTAGTGGAAGTCCCCATCACCAGCAAAGAAATTACCAGGGTTGACTTTCTACCTACACGATCACCGAAATGCCCGAAGACTACGGCGCCGATAGGTCGGGCAATAAAAGCGATACCGAAAGTCAGAAACGCATTGAGAGACTGTGTCGCAGGGTCGCTGGCTGGAAAGAACAACGGGCCGATCACCATCGCCACGGCCAGGCCATAGATATAGAAGTCGTAAAATTCTATCGCCGTACCAATAAAGCTGGCGAAGGCAATTCGTAAGATGGTGGGCGAGTTATTAGTCATGTATCGTGTATCTAGCCATGAAACTCGGCAGAAATGTGATGGAAATAAGGGCGAATTTTAACCTGCACAACGTGATGGCGTACTTGCTAACAGTCAAAAAAACACCAAAGGTTTTTGCAAAAGAATGTATTGTATCTTGAGCGGTTAGGGTAGCGCTGAATAAAGGGCTGCTCACTGCCCTCGTTAAGACAGAGCTGGCATAAAAAATGGGGGCCAGACGAATCAAAACACCGATCTGGCGCGCTTGATGCCCATTATCAATGATGACGCGGCCGGTCGTGAATATATCTAACCGCTATCGGTAGGCGGCGAGAAAACCCCGTTATTCGTGGCGTGTAATAAGCAGCCATTACATGCTATCGCGGCCAAAATACCCCCCTACAATGACACACTAGCCATGGTTGTGAACCATTGATTAAAAGGCAAATAACTTCATCCCGTTTAGTCTCCTGCCTTGCTAAGGCTGCGCTAATTCTTGGCTGCTATCTTGACCACTGTGCGAATACGCCAATATCGGAGCAGCGCTGCTAAACCTGCTTTTCACAACCAGACCCTATCTGTCTGAAAAATTTCGGGAGAATATCCAAATGAACACCCCTGCGCGCCAAGGCGCAATACAAATACTGAACAAGGTTCCGGAAGTCACACTCTACTTCTGGGTTATCAAAATCATGTGCACCACGGTCGGTGAGACCGCTGCTGACTTTCTGAACTTTGATTTGCAGTTCGGCTTGACGGCTACGTCTATCGTGACCAGCGTTCTGCTGGCTGTTTTCCTGGTTATGCAACTGCGCAGAAAGAGCTATGTGCCGTGGTTATATTGGGTCGTGGTGGTACTGATCAGCACCGTCGGTACATTAATCACCGATAATCTCGTAGATAATTTCGGTGTTGCGTTGGAAACCACCACCATCGTATTCAGTCTGGCGATCGCTGTTACTTTTGCAACGTGGTACCGCAGCGAAAAGACGCTCTCTATTCATTCCATATTCACGACAAAGCGCGAACTGTTCTATTGGGCGGCGATTTTATTCACCTTTGCGCTGGGGACAGCGGCCGGTGATCTGGCGGCAGAAGGATTGAAGTTGGGCTATGCGAACTCTGCCGTGATGTTTGCCGGAATGATAGGGTTCGTCACACTAAGCTATTACGGCTTCAAGGTGAATGCCATCGGGGCGTTCTGGATTGCCTATATTTTGACTCGTCCGCTGGGTGCATCTTTAGGCGATTACCTGATGCAGCCGAATACGAATGGCGGAATCGGTTTCGGGGCTGCCGTCACGAATGCCATCTTTCTGATCGGCATCGTAGGTCTGGTGATTTATATGACCGTCACGCGTAAGCAAATAGAGGAATGAGCATGAACGATACGACTAACGGGCAGGACAAGAATGCCACCCCTGATAATGAAACTCGCCATGCCCGTTTCCCTCTTTTCAACTTTCCCCCGCATGCGTGGGAAAGGGCAAACGAATCGCTACGCGAGTTTCACGTTAAGAATGCGTTGAGCAAAGTGCCGGAAGTGACTTTTCTCTTCTGGCTCATCAAAATCTTTGCCACAACGCTGGGTGAAACGGGAGGCGATGCTGTTTCCATGTCGATGCATCTGGGCTATCTGGTCGGCACGGGAATTTTTTCCGCGATTTTTATTATCGCAGTGACGGCCCAGATCAAGGCTAAGGGCTTTCACCCGTTTATGTACTGGACGACCATTATCGCAACGACTACGGTCGGCACCACCCTGGCAGATTATGCAGACCGCTCACTGGGTATCGGCTATGCCGGCGGTTCATCGCTGTTGTTGATATTGTTGATGGCCTCACTCGCCCTCTGGTACCGGACATTAGGCTCAGTATCGGTTGATACGGTCAGCTCTCCCAAGGCTGAAATATTTTATTGGACGACCATCATGTTTTCCCAGACACTAGGCACTGCACTGGGTGATTGGACAGCGGATACAGCAGGTCTAGGCTATGAGGGTAGCGCAATCGTATTTAGTACGCTGCTGTTACTCGTTGTCGCAGCGTACTACTGGACAAAAATATCGCACACAATACTGTTCTGGGCGGCCTTCATTCTTACCCGCCCGCTGGGTGCAGTGGTTGGCGATTTTCTGGACAAGCCGGTTGATGCTGGCGGGCTGGCTTTAAGCCGTTACACGGCGTCGGCAGTACTGCTGATATTAATTGTCGCCTGCATCCTGATCTTCGAGCACCGGGCCGCTAAAAAAGCCCATTAAAGAGAGTTAATACGATGCGGATATTACTGATTGAAGATGATACGATGATCGGTGCTGCGGTATCGGTCGCGCTTAAGGATGCCGCCTATAGCGTAGATTGGGTCAAGGATGGTGTAACGGCCAGTCAGGTACTGGGACAGGGTGAACACCAGTGTGTATTGCTTGATCTGGGTTTGCCCGGTCGCGACGGATTGGAAGTACTGCGCCGCCTGCGCCTGGGCGGCAATAAGGTACCGGTTATCGTCATCACCGCACGGGATGGTGTGGAAGATCGTATCAAAGGCTTAGACTTCGGCGCGGATGATTATTTGCTCAAACCTTTCAACGTCAATGAGTTGCTGGCACGACTGCGTGCAGTCATCCGTCGTCAAGGCGGACAGGCCGCGCCGCTGCTCAGTAACGGGCGTGTGACACTCGACCCGGCAAGCCATCAAGCACAATGCGGTGACACGCTGGTGACGCTGAGTGCCCGCGAGTTCGCCCTGTTACATGCGCTACTGCTGCGCCCCGGTGCGATCCTCGCCCGGGCAGAATTGGAAGCGCGTATTTATGGCTGGAATGAGGAAGTAGAAAGCAATGCGGTGGATTTTCTGATTCACGGCATACGAAAAAAACTCGGTGCAGATACGATCAAGAATGTACGCGGGGCGGGATGGAGGGTGGAAAAATCGCTATAAAACGTTCGCTACAGCGGCATCTTTCACTGGTACTGGGAAGTGCTGTTTTACTCGCAGGACTGGTGGCCGCTGCGGTCTCATTTCGTCTGGCCTATTCGGAGGCGACAGAATTTCAGGACGACATGTTGCGACAGATCGCACAACTTTCCCGCGCAAACAGTGCCGTTACACCCGGTTCGCAACAGCCGGACTTGAAGAATGACGGGATTGCTGACCCGGAATCCCGCATCACGATATTTCAATTACCCGGCGATACGGTACCCGCCTGGCTCAAACGCGATTTGCCACCCGGCCTGCATACACTTAACGCAGGAGATGCGCAGATGCGTGTCTTTGTGCGAGGCGGACTGATGCGCACGATCGTGGTACAGCCCACCGAAGCGCGCGATGAAATCGCCCTCAACAGCGCGTTGCGCATCCTGATTCCTTTACTGCTGCTGATGCCCATGCTGATATGGCTGATTGTACGCATCGTGCGCAGTCAACTCACACCGATCGCCAGTCTGGCCCGTCGTTTAGACGAACAGTCGGCACATCACCCGAACCAGTTGCAAAGCGATGATCTGCCACAGGAAATCATCCCTTTCGTTCACGCCATCAATCGGTTACTGGAAAGAATCAATCAGTTGATGGGCCAACAAAGACGTTTCATTGCCGATGCCGCACATGAATTGCGTAGCCCGCTTACCGCACTGTCCATTCAGGCACAGAACCTGATGCACGGGGATACGCTGGACGTCATGCGCGAACGCGTGCCTCCCCTGCGTGATGGCATCGAGCGCGCGCGACAATTGACCGAACAGTTGCTAAGTCTTGCCGGAACGCAAGCCGGATTAGAGGGTGCATCAATGGTGAACGTCCCGGCAATGGCGCGCGAACTGATCGCCGAATATCTGCCGCTGGCTGAAGCCCGTCACATCGATCTGGGGCTGGATGAAGTCGCGCTGCTTTCCTTGCGTACTGAACCCGATGTGTTGCGGCTGATACTCAGAAATGCGCTGGAAAATGCCATGAAGTTCACGCCTGAAGGTGGCGAAGTCACGCTGCGACTCCTGTCTGACAATGATGAAGCCGTCATTGAAGTCGTTGATAACGGCTCCGGTATTCCCGTCCCGGAACGCGAACGCGTATTCGATCCGTTTTACCGGATACCGGGCACGTCAGAAGAAGGTAGCGGACTTGGCCTGGCGATTGCAAGAGAAGCCGCAAACCGTTTGGGCGGAACGGTGAGTGTGTATGGACGACAGGAAGGGAGTGGCCTAGTGTTTCGTTACCGACAGACATTCAAAAGATAATCCTGCCAGCGCGCCGTGAGAGTTACTGTTTATGTTCAACCACACTATTACTCGTCGCGCTGCCCAAATTGAGCGAAGCACGACTGTTAATTCTAGCCAGAATACCCGCACAATCACCCCCCGGATAACTATACGATGCGAAATATTTTTGCCAGTCAGCGGTTAATTCCGCGACATTGACGCTGGAAATTTTACCGCTACTATCGGGGCGTAATTTAACGCCGGTCAGCCAAAACTTGTCGCTCGAATCTTCCAGAATAAAATAGGCGCCGGGACTGTTGGCGCTCAAATTATCAGGCTCCTTGTAGATAAAACAACCTATGGTTTTTATATCCTTATTCGCCAACTTTTCGATACCCGGGTATCGCGCCGTCCCGGATGGATCGCTGCTGGATGACCCTTGCCATGCTTGAATTTCCGGTGAAAATGAAACTTGAATATCGCGCCCTGCATTAAAATCAAGCAATGCCTCCATACGATTTTCTCGAGTAATCAGCGCTTTTCTAAAATTTGATAGTGCGGGGCCCACTAAATCCCGCCAGCCTAGATAAGATTTTCCCATCCCATCCTGTACATCACCGATAACAAATTTCGGACTGGAAGTTCCGTATATTTTTTCAAGCAAAGTTTGCACACCGGGCACTTGGGCAAAACAATTTTGCACCATCAACGGATGGCTATACCAAGCTGCGCTCCCTTTCGCTTCGTCAATGAATGATTTCATGACGATCGCAATGTCCATATTGCTCAGACCGATCTTTTTCAATTTCCCTAATCCAATACTGCAAGCATTAGTCAGGTCATGTCCTTGGGCGATGGCAACCGCTTGCAGCAGGCTGGGCGAGGCGTCATTGAGTATCTGTAAAAAATTATATTGACTGTTCGTCATCTGATAATTCAATACATTGGCAATGGAAATATTATCCGGGTTCGGTAGCTCCCCTACCCCGGATGAAGCAGGATCAAATAATGAACTGGTATAACTTAACGAAAGTCTGACGGTGAATAAAACGGTTTTCTCAGTCTTATTTTCTGTCTGCAATTGCTGAATCCGTTTTTCGGCTGTACTACCCAAGCTACTCTCGGCTCTGTAAACCGGGATTTCAATCGTGCGAATACCATTACGAAGCTTGGGCCAGGTTAATGAAAGCTGCGTTTTTGCGTTTACCATCCCCTGCATCAACGTGTTGGTTCTGGTTTGTGCCTCGGACAAAACGGGATTGCCAACCGTTGCTGCAATTCCGCCAATGGCCGTGGCTGTTCCACCGGATACCACCATCGCGGCGGCACCCAACAATAGCTTTGCCGATCCGATGAAATCCTGATTCGAATCACTCGAACTTTTAACATTCAGAATTAAAGATAATTCGCCTGGATTGAATGTAGAAAACGTTCCGAGCAGAGCAAGTGGAACCACATAGATAGGCAGGGTACTCAAAGATGCACATTCGGAACCGTTGTCGCGACCATCGAAGGCTGCAATGGGAATTTCGCTGTTATCGAGCTTGCTTTTAAAACCATTTGTTGTGATCGACAGCACCAGTTGCGTTTTTTCACCGCCCCAGAAATTGTGATTGGACAAAGGCACGCAACTACTTGTGGGTATCACCTCAGACATGATCGTTAAGTAACCATCCTGACCGTGACCGTCATGCAACCATTTGGGTACGTCATCTGATATGTAAGTGGGCTTAGCGCCAGGAAAGAAAAAGGTCGATGCAAAACCACCACTGGCACAACTCAAGGCGATGAGTAATATCCAAGCGCTTTTAAGTAGTTTCCTGACCAAACAGCTCAGTCTTGATTTTGAAAGAAAAAGGTGACTAAGCATCATCTTCTTGCCTAAATTATTTCAAACGACAACAGGACGGCACAAATACCCAATTCCAACAGTCCCAGCATGAAACACTGGTCTGCGTATTTTTCAAAAATGGACGATTTTACGCCACGCATGGATGCGTAAGAAAGGGCCGCGCTGATCGTAAACAACAGCGCATCAATCGCCAACAACTTATCCAGCAGCGATCCAGCATGACCTAGATGCATCACCTTGATCAGGGAAATTACGGTCATACACACACCGACCAATTGAGCAGAGGTTGGTAAGATGTGTTGGGACAAATCATTAGATTCTGACATTTTTAATACACACTTAGAGAAGTTACAAGCAGACTGGTTAAAAATTACGCTATCGGCTCAATGAGGCAAGCGAACCTTAAAAGAGTTCCATCTGTGTTTTGCTGTTTGCAGAGTGCCGTTCAACTGAATTACCTGCGCCATATCACTGTCCGTCGAGATCGCACCCTATGTCTCGATAGCGGAGCATCAGCAGGTTAAAATTGCTGCCGGCAAGTCGTTAGTCACCAAAACATTTGCTAGTCGTGGAAGTTGAAGTGACTTATTTCACCTGCATCGAGCGTGCTCACTGCCCCCTCATGAACATCTTATCCAATTCGTTCATGGAAAGTGCAAACCAGGTCGGGCGGCCGTGATTGCACTGTCCTGAGCGTTCAGTTTGTTCCATCTCGCGCAGCAAGGCGTTCATCTCAGGGATTGTCAGCATCCGGTTGGCGCGAACCGCCCCGTGACAAGCCAAAGAGGCCAGCAACTCATTGCGGCGTTCGGTCATCATACGACTGGCACCAAACTCACGTAATTCATGTAAAACATCACGCGCGGCGGCCTCTGCATGCGCCTGTTTTAGCAACACCGGCATGGCGCGGATTGCCAGTATGGTCGGCGATATCGGGGCGATATCAAAGCCTAATTTCACCAACGCCGCCTGCTCTGCTTCCACCGTCGCCACATCGATCTTGTCCGAATGAAAAGTAACGGGAATGAGCAACGGCTGCGTTGCGATGCGCTCATCATCCATGGCCGTCTTGAGTTTTTCATAAACGATGCGCTCGTGGGCTGCGTGCATATCCACCACAATCAAGCCTTGCTCGTTCTGCGCAAGGATGTAGATACCCGCCAACTGCGCGAGCGCAAAACCTAATGCATGTTCAGTGGGGAGTCGGGAGTCGGGAGTCGGGAAAGTTCTCCCACTTTCCACTTTCCACTCACCACCTACCGTTCTTTCACTATCCACTGCCCACTCACGATTAACCGCTTCGCTAGTCGCTATCAGCCACTCGCTACCGGCGGTTTCGCCACTTTCCACTCCCCGCTTTCCACTAGCCGTTTGTTCCTCCCACACTTTATAAGTAGCGTTCAGCTGCGCCGCCCCCAGCGGAATGCGTTGCTGAGTCGGCATGACAAACGGGGTGCGGGCAACTATTTCAGGCGCGGGCATGTCGTCGGATTTGGGCATCTCGTCTGGTTTGGCCAGTGCATCGTGCAGAGTATGAAAGATAAACTGATGCACCCCCTGACTCTCGCGAAAGCGCACCTCACTCTTGGCTGGATGTACGTTCACATCCACCTGTTCCGGCGGTAGCTCCAAAAACAGCACGAAAGCCGGATGACGCTGGTGATGCAAGATATCCTGATAAGCCTGACGCAGCGCATGACTGGCGACCTTGTCGCGAACAAAACGTCCGTTGACGAAAAAATACTGTGCATCGCGTGTGCTGCGCGAGTAGGCCGGTAGCGCAGCCAGACCGTGCAGGGTCAGATTGGCCGCTGTTCGGGACACCGCAACCGTCGCCTGACCAAATTCGTCACCCAACAAGGCGGCAACGCGTTTGAGTGCCGCATCCCTTTGCCATTCCTCCAGCAAACGCGGTGGCATAGCCAGTTGCCAGACGGTACGACCATTGTGTTGCAGCGAAAAACCCACATCAGGACGGGATAAGGCGATGCGTTTGAATGCTTCCTCACAATGGGCGAATTCGGTCGCATCCGATTTGAGAAATTTGCGCCGCGCGGGCGTATTGAAATACAGCTCGCGTATTTCCACCGTCGTCCCCTGCCCCACGCTGGCAGGCACAGGCTCTGACAACCGCCCGTCCAGCGCTTCAATCTGCCAGCCGTGCGATTGTTCAGCGGTACGACTGGACAAAGTTAGTTGCGCCACCGCCGCCATACTGGCTAACGCTTCGCCGCGAAACCCCATGCTGGAGACATTCTGCAAATCATCCAGCGAGGCGATCTTGCTGGTCGCATGACGCATCAGTGCCAGCGACAATTCATCTTTGGCAATGCCGCGACCGTTATCCCGCACGCGCAGTAATTTAATCCCGCCATTTTCCAACTGCACGATGATGTCAGTTGCCCCGGCATCCAGGCTGTTTTCCAGCAATTCCTTGAGTGCGGCGGAGGGGCGTTCGATCACTTCACCTGCGGCGATCTGGTTGATCAAGAGTTCGGGTAACACCCGGATAAATGAGGACATGAGCTATTGCGGCATAAAATAGTTTGAGGCGCGATTATAGTGGGGTTTTATGTTTCACGAGAATAGGTATAATCTCACGATAGTTTTAAGTACAACGGCGCCATGCCAAATGTATACCTGGCTTACACAAGAGGAGAAATAAAGATGCGTATAGGCATTCCTGCGGAGACGCTTGCAGGCGAGAAGCGCGTCGCGACGGTACCTGAGGTCGTAGAGAAGCTCATTAAGCTGGGCTTCACTGTCGCTGTCGAATCAGGTGCAGGGGACGCGGCAAATTGCAGTGACGAAGCTTACCGCGCTGCGGGAGCTGAAATCGTTGTTGGCGCGGCCCAAATATGGGCTGAATCGGATATCGTATTCAAGGTCACCGTACCTTCCAGCGCTGAAGTTGAAATGATGCGTACAGGGATCACCTTGATCGGATTCATCTGGCCTGCGCAAAATCCCGAATTGATGCAACAACTGGCTGCCAAAAAGGCAACCGTGCTAGCTATCGACGCACTGCCGCGCCAATTGTCCCGCGCTCAGAAGATGGATGCATTGACTTCTCAGGCCGGTGTCGCAGGTTATCGCGCAGTCATCGAAGCTGCCAACGCCTTTGGACGCTTTTTTAATGGCCAAATTACGGCAGCAGGCAAAGTGCCACCCGCCAAGGTATTTATCGCAGGCGCCGGTGTAGCAGGACTGGCTGCCATCGGTACCGCTGCGGGATTGGGCGCGATCGTACGCGCCAACGATACCCGTGCCGAAGTCGCCGATCAGGTTAAATCCTTGGGCGGCGAATTCGTCAAAGTTGAATATGAAGAAGAAGGCGGCGGTGGCGGCGGCTATGCCAAGGTCATGTCCGAAGGATTCTTACAGGCGCAACGCGAGATGTATGCCAAGCAAGCCCGTGAAGTGGACATCATCATCACCACGGCACTGATCCCAGGCCGCCCGGCCCCTATGCTGATCACTGCAGAAATGGTGAAGAGCATGAAACCGGGTAGCGTCATCGTTGATATGGCGGGCGAACGCGGCGGCAATTGCGAACTGACAGAAGCTGGCAAGGCCGTGGTGAAATACGGCGTGACTATCGTCGGCT
>TBL_comb47_HYPODRAFT_10000603_pt1 | contig 47373 bp, 37 predicted proteins | sample TroBogypolimnion_40_FD_10682 | JGI IMG/M metagenome (IMG submission 10682)
CGGCCTTGGGGGCAGCGGCGTCAGCCTTCTTCTCGGTCTTGGGCTCAGCCTTCTTCTCGGTCTTGGGCTCAGCCTTCTTCTCGTCGGCGGTCAGGGCCTTCTTGGCCTCGGCGGCAGGAGCTTCAGCCTTGACAGCCTTCTTGGCAGCCTTCTTGGCCTTCTTCTCGGCCTTGGGGGCGGCGGCTTCAGCCTTCTTCTCGGCCTTGGGCTCAGCCTTCTTCTCGTCGGCGACGAGGGCCTTCTTCACTTCTTCCTTCTTGGCCTCGGCCTTCTTCTCAGTCTTCTTCTCGGCCTTCTTCTCAGCCTTCTTCTCGACCTTCTCGACCTTCTCAGCCTTCTTCACTTCGGGCTTCTTGGTCTCTTCGGCGAAGACGGGGCTGATCAGGGCGGCAGCAATCAGCAGAGCGGCAAGCTTCTTCATGGGAATTCTCCATTGGGTATCCGGCACGGCCGGAAGCGGAGAACAGAATGCACACTTTGGGCCAATTGCTAAAATTAAACAAATCAATATTTAAATATTTTGATTGTCGAATATCACTGTTGCGTTCTGCATCCTGTGGCAGCCTGCGACGAATTTCACCTTCCGGGTAGGCTATTCGGCGTCCTGGAAGCCATACCGCTTCAGTTTTCGATACAAGGTGGTCCGATCGACGCCCAGAATCTCGGCAATTCTCTGTTTTTCCTTGTGCCGGCTCACCAGGATCTGGATGTAACGGTGTTCCAGTTCGTCCAGGGAGGGCCAGTCCTCGATGAGGCTGGGGAGCCCCTCGCCCCCCTCGGGGCGCCGCAGGGTCTTCTTGAGGACATCCGCCTGGATCTTCGCCGGCAGGTCGTCCACGGTGATCTCCCGGCCTCGGCTGAGCTGGGTGAGGTTCTCCACGGCGTTGCTCAGCTCCCGGACGTTCCCCGGCCAGGAATAGGCCTCCAGCACCCGGCGGGCTTCTGGATGCAACTGGTAGACCTGGTCGTCCTTCTGGCCAAACTCCGAGAGGAAATGGTCCAGGAGCGCCGGAATGTCCTCCCGACGCTCCCGCAGGGCGGGCACGGCCAGCTCCACTACGCCCAAGCGGTAGTAGAGATCCTCCCGGAAGGTGCCGGCCTTCACCATCGCCTGGAGATCCCGGTTGGTGGCCGCAATGACCCGGGAGTCCACCTTGATGGTCCTGTTGCCGCCCACCCGGCGGATCTCCTGCTCCTGGAGCACCCGCAGCAGGCGCACCTGGAAGCTCTGGCTGGTCTCGCCGATCTCGTCCAGGAAGATGGTCCCCCCGGAGGCCTCTTCGAAGAGTCCCGGTTTCTCACCCACGGCACCTGTGAAGGAGCCCTTCACGTGGCCGAAGAGCTCGGACTCCAGGAGGGTCTCCGTGAGGGCGCCGCAGTTCACGGCCACGAAGGCCCGGTCCCGCCGCTCACTGGACATGTGGATGCTGCGGGCCACCAGTTCCTTGCCGGTGCCGCTCTCGCCGGTGATGAGCACGGTGGCACGGCTGTTCTGGAGGCTGGCGATGGTCTTGTAGACGGCCATCATCTTGGGACTGGAGCCGATCATGAGGCTCCGCTTGGCCTTGGGGGAGCTGCCCGGAACCGTGCCATGGCCGCTGCTCTGGCGGCGGGCCAGGGCCCGGCTCACCAGGGCCTTCAGCTCCTCGTTGTTCCAGGGCTTGCTGAGGAAGTCGAAGGCCCCCTCCCGCACGGCCTCGATGGCTGTCTCCAGGGTGCCGAAGCCCGAGAGCAGGATCGTGTCCACCCCCAGGGGCTTGGCCTCCCGCAGCAGATCCAGGCCGTCCTTCTTGGCCTCCAGGTTGATGTCCGACAGCAGCAGGTCGAAGGCCTCCCCATGCAGCAGCTCGATGGCCCGGTCCGGGTGGGTGGCCTTCACCACCTCCAGCCCCATGGAGCCCAGGAGTTCCTCCAGGAACTCGCAGGTCTCCTTGCTGTCATCCACCACAAGCACGCGGGCCATGATTCCCCCTTTCATGAAGGTATCCCAAAGTGCCAGGGAAGGGCGTATGCTCCATAGCACTCATCACGGAGAAATCCCATGCGCAGCCTTTGGACGTCAGCCTTTGTCCTCCTTTTTTCGGCCGCCAACCTGCTGGCAGCGGACCTCACCATCCACAGCCAGGTCACGGGCAAGGGGGCCTTCGCCAAGGACAGCACCCAGGTGCAGTACCTCAGCGCCACCAAGATGCGCCTGAACCAGGCGGGTACCAAGATCGACAGCTTTGTGGACTACGGCCAGGAGGTTATCTACACCATCGATCACGGGAAGAAGGTGGTCACTAGGCTGACCTTCAAGGACATGCAGGAGGCCATGCAGGCCCTGGAGGACCAGATGGCCGGCATGCCCGAGATGGTCACGAAGATGATGTTCGGCGACATCGCTGAGGTGAAGGTGGAGCAGCTGGGGCCCGACACGGTCATGGGCCGCCCCTGCAAGAAGGTCCGGATCACCCTGGGGAAGATGGTCCAGGAGATCAGCCTGGACCCCACCCTCCAGATGCCCATCAAGGACTACGGCAAGGCCATGTCCATGCTGAACCGGATGCCCGGCCAGGCCGGCCTGCTCTTCAAGCGGATGTATGAGGAGATGGCCCGACTCAAGGGCGTGTCCCTCCGCACCCACGTCTCCGGCCTCATGGGCATGGACATGACTACCGAAGCCACAGCCGTGTCCACGGCCCCGATCCCCGAGGCCACCTGGGCACTGCCTGTGGACTACGCCCTGAAGGATGGCGGCAAGGAGCTGAAGGGCAAGCACTGAGCTAGACTGGTCGGGGCCCTCCGGGGCCCCTTCCCCTGGATTCCCCATGAGCGCCCAACCCTCCTTTGATGATGGTCTTGACCGGCTGGAGGCCCTGGTCCAGCAGCTGGAGTCCGGCAGCCTCAGCCTGGAGGAGGGTCTGGCCCGCTTCGAGGAGGGCGTCCAGCTGAGCCAGGGTCTGCAGAAGCAGCTCGCCGAGGCCCAGCGCCGGGTGGAAGTCCTCAAGGCCAGCCTGGGTGGCGAGTATCGGGCCGAGCCCCTGGACGAGCCCAAGGGCTCCCGATGAGCGGAGCCGAGACCCAGGTTCAGGCGGACCTCCAGCGCCTCTTGCCCCTGCTGGATGCGGAGCTGGTCCGGCCCTTCCAGGGCGGCGAGGCCCTGCGTCTGGCTGAGGCCGTGCGCTACAGCCTGGAGGCCGGTGGCAAACGGGTGCGCCCGGTGCTCTGCCTCCTGGCCGCAGAAGCCGTGGGTGGCAGCGCGGCCCAGGCCCTGCCTGGGGCCCTGGCCCTGGAATACGTCCACACCTACTCCCTCATCCACGACGACCTGCCGGCCATGGATGACGACGACCTGCGCCGGGGCCGCCCCACCAACCACAAGGTCTTTGGCGAGGGCCACGCCATCCTCGCGGGCGACGTCCTGCTGACCGAGGCCTTCGGCGTGCTGGCTGCCGCGGACCTGGACCCCATCCGTCGGGCCGAGGCCCTGACCCTGCTGGCGGAGGGCGCTGGCTGGCGCGGCATGGCCGGAGGCCAGGCTCTGGACCTCGAGGGTGAGCAGATCAAGACCTACGACCTGGACCACCTCCGCCTCATCCACCGCCTGAAGACCGGCGCCCTGCTCCGCTGCTCCCTGGAAATCGGGGCCGTGCTGGGGGGTGCCTCGGGGGCAGAACGCCAGGCCCTGAGGGCCTATGGTGAAGCCATCGGCCTGGCCTTCCAGATCCAGGACGACATCCTGGATGCCACCGCCACAGACGCGGTCCTGGGCAAACGGACCGGAAAAGACGCAGGCAGGGGTAAGATCACCTACCCCTCTCTCCTCGGCCTGGAGGGCGCCCGCACAGCCCTCGCCGAGGCAACCGAGACCGCCCTATGTCAGCTAGCATCCCTTCCCATCCAGAATTCCTTGGCAGCCTGGGCGCGGTATCTGGCCCAGCGGGCCAAGTAGGTAGCCGCGTGACGACTCCCATCAGCCCCTACCCCCTCCTGGACTCCCTGGCGGCGCCCCAGCAGGTGAAGCATTTCACCCCCAGTCAGCTGGAAGACCTGGCCCTGGAGGTGCGTGCCTTCCTCATCGCCTCCGTGTCCGAGACGGGCGGCCACTTCAGCTCCAACCTCGGCACCGTCGAGCTGACCGTGGCCCTGTTCCACCACTTCGACTTCCTCAAGGACCGGATCATCTGGGACGTGGGCCACCAGGCCTATCCCCACAAGATCCTCACGGGCCGAATGAAGCGCTTCCCGACCCTGCGCCAGCACCACGGACTCTCAGGCTTCCTCAAACGGGACGAGAGCCCCTACGACCACTTCGGCGCCGGCCACGCCAGCACCAGCATCTCCGCGGCCCTGGGCATGGCCAAAGCACGGGACCTGCAGAACCAGGACCACACCTGCATCGCCGTCATCGGCGATGGCTCCATGACCGCCGGCATGGCCTTCGAGGCCCTCAACCAGGCGGGCTACCTCCAGACGAAGAACTTCCTGGTGATCCTCAACGACAACGACATGAGCATCAACCCCAACGTGGGTTCGCTCCAGGGCTACCTCAACCAGATCATGTCGGGCCAGTACTACCACCGCTGGCGGGACCGCATCGAGCACGCCATCAAGGCCATCCCCCTGGAATCCGTCAGCAAGGGCGTGGCCAAGGCCGCCCGCTGGAGTGAGGACAGCTTCAAGCGGCTCATGGTGCCGGGCCTCCTCTTCGAGGATCTGGGCTTCCGCTACCTGGGCCCCGTAAACGGCCACGATGTGAATGCCACCTCCAAGGCCCTCCTGGAGGCCAGGGAGAAGATGAAGGACGGTCCCGTACTGCTCCACGTACAGACCAAGAAGGGCTACGGCTATGAACCCGCCGTCCAGGATCCCCTGAAGTGGCACGGCGTCACGGCCTTCGACGCCGAGGCTGGCGAGATCATCAAGGTCGTGGTGGATCCCCTGAAGCCTGCCGCCCCCAGCTATACCACGGTGTTCGGCAAGACCCTCGTGGAGCTGGCCAAGACCGACGACAAGATCGTGGGCATCACGGCCGCCATGCTTGATGGCACGGGGATGAACCTCTTCCAGAAGGCCTTCCCGGAGCGGTGCTTCGACGTGGGCATCGCCGAGCAGCACGCCGTCACCTTTGCCGCGGGCCTGGCGGCCCAGGGCATGCGCCCGGTCGCGGCCATCTACAGCACCTTCCTCCAGCGTGGCTTCGACCAGGTGGCCCACGATGTCTGCATCCAGGATCTGCCTGTGACCTTCGGCCTGGACAGGGCCGGCATCGTCGGCGCCGACGGCCCCACCCACCACGGCCTGTATGATCTGGCCTTCCTGCGCTGCCTGCCCAACATCATCCTCATGGCCCCCAAGGATGAGAACGAGCTGCGGCGCATGATCATGACCGCCGTCTACTGCGGGCATCCCGCTGCCATCCGCTACCCCCGCGGCAACGGCCTGGGCGTGGTGATGGAGGAACCGCTCACGGCCCTGCCCATCGGCAAGGGCGAGCTGCTGCGCGAAGGCAGCGATCTCCTGCTCTGCGCCCTGGGCTCCATGGTGGATCCCGCCCTGAAGCTGGCCGAGAAGCTGCAGGCGGAGGGCCTCTCCTGCGCCGTCTTCAACGCCCGCTTCGTGAAGCCTCTGGATGCGCCCCTGCTGCTGGAGTGGGCCGCCCGCTGCCAGGGTGTCGTCACCCTGGAGGAAGGCTGCGATCCGGGTGGCTTCAGCGGCGCCGTGGCCGAGGCTCTGGCCGATGCGCGCCTCCTGCGCCCCCTGCTGCGCTGCGCGGTACCTGACCATCTGGTCTCCCATGGGGATCCCAAGCTGCTGCTGGAAGATGAGGGCCTCAGCCCCCACCTTTTGGAAATTCGCATTCGGGAATTCGCCAAGGCTTTGTAAGTATTGCCTTGCGAAATAGGTCCAGAATTCCTATGGTTGGTCCAACCCCTGTTGGCATTGGACCTTTCTTGAGGACTCTGTGAGGACAACCCCTATCCGCGCTTCCCTGCTGGGGGCTTTTCTTGCACTGTCCAGCCTGAACCTCAGCGCTCAGGGCTGGGATGCTGCGACCAAGGCGACCAGCTGGGCCAAGCAGGACAAGGACGACTCCTTCACCTTCGCCGATCCCGCCACGCGGACGCTGTACACCTGGATGCGGGACGGTGGCCTCATGGGCAATGTGCCCCTGACCAAGCTGGAGGGCAGTCCCGAGCGCTGGCTGCTGGACCCCCGCAATGACGCCTGGGTGGTCAGCAGCACCACGCTCACTCAGCTGGATCGCACCGGCCGCATCGTCACCACCCTGAAGCTGCCCGCCGAAGTGGGTGACCTCTGCTGGGACGTGAAGGGCTTTGTGCTCTCCTACCGCACTGTCGAGCCCTACCTCGAGAAGCGCGACTTCAAAGGCAACCTGCTCTGGTCCTTCGGGGCCAAGCCCAGCCGGAACAGCGATACCTCCCCCCGCTTCCGCCGCCCGGTGGTCACGGATGACCAGGGCCTCGTGGCCATGGCAGATGGTCCTTCGCTGAACCTCTCGGTCATAGATGGCGATACCGGCAAGAAGCTACGGGAGACAGCCCTGCTGCTGCCCAACGGCCAGCCGGCCCCGGCCCTGGAAGGCTCCCCCACCGATCGCGGCCCCATCGTCACCTGGCCCGGCAAGAGCATCGTCCTGGCGGCCCTGAAGGCCACCCAGATTCCCGCCGCCCTGCGCGAGACCATCACCGGCCTGGCCCTGGCGCGCATCGACCTCACCCGCTCCCGGGTGGAGTTCCTCCCCACAGGCCTGGACGAGAGCCACTTGCTCATCGGCGTACTGGATTCTGACGCGGTCTTCGTGAGCCCCAAAGGCGGGCTGCTGCTGGTGAAGCTGAAGTAGAAGCTGACCTCAGCGCGCCAGGTTCTGCACGCGCTCGCGATCGAGGTAGGGGATGGTCCGCCAGCTCTGGGTGGCCGTGGGGTTGAGGCTGGGGCGGCTCAGCACGTAGTCGAAGAGCAGGTTCCGGAGGCTGGGTTTGGAGATCAAGTCGGCCTCGCCCTTGAAGCCCATGGCCGCCAGGTAGCCGCCCCCACCCCGCAGGCGGTAGGTGCTGATGGCTAGAGTGAAGGGCTGCTCAGGCTTCACCGGACGCCCTTGGAAGCTGAGGTTCTGGACCCGGCTGCCCACGGGCTTGCCCAGGTTCAGGGCATAGCTCACGCCATCCACCACATCGAAATTGTAGAAGGGGACATCCTTCTGGTAGAGCTCCGGCTCCCAGCTGTAGGTGTAGTGCCGGGCCGCGTGCTCCAGGTAGCGCTTGAGCTGGTCGCCGGTGATGCGGATGCGGGCCACCTGGCTCTCGTAGGACGAGAGGGCCCAGAACTGGCGGATGCTGGTGGGCCCTTTCGGGATGAAGAGCCGGGTCCCGGGGCAGGCCGCCGCCGAGAGCTGGGCGCCCGTGGCCTGACGCTGCACCTGGTGCAGCAGCTGCATGAGGGGCGTATCCTCCATGCGTGACCAGCGACTGTCCAGGTCCACCAGCAGGTTGGTGGCGGCTGTGTCCAGGTAGGCCTCTGTGGCCGCCCGCTGGGTGCGGGTGAGCTGAACCACCTCGGGGTCCGCCGCAGTCTGGTCGTCCACCTTCAGCAACCGGCCGCTGTTGGTCGCCACCCGCCAGTGACCCTGGTCGTAGCGCAGGGTCAGATCCACCACGGCCAGGGCCCGTCCGAAGACCTGGGCCTGAAGGATGGGGATGCCCTTGTGCTGGGTCTGGACCGCAATGTGGGTGTGGCCCGTGAGGATGGCATCCAGCCCCGGCACCTGGTCCGCCAGACGCAGGGCGGCGTTCTCGTCACCGTCGTGGCCGTTCAGATCGCCCAGCCCCGAGTGCATGATGGCGATGACCACGTCGGCCTTCTCCTTGGTCCGCAGCTGGGGCACCAGGTTCTTGGCCACGGCGACGATGTCCTTGAAGGCCAGGCCCGCGTAGTTGCCAGGCTCGGTCATGCTCGGCACTCCGGGGGTGGTGAAGCCCACGATGGCCACCCGCACCCCGGCGACCATCACCACCACGTGCGTGGGGAAGCCGGCCTTGCCCTTGGCATCCTGGCTGTTGGCCGAAAGCAGGGGGAAGGTGGCCTGCTTCTCCGCTGCCCGCAAGACGGGTAGACCGAAGTCGAAGTCATGGTTGCCCACGGCCATGGCGGCGTAGCCCAGGGAGTTCATGATGGCGATGCTGGGCTCCGGCAGTTCCCGATGCAGGACATTGCACACGTAATTGATGGGCTCGCCCTGGAGGGTGTCGCCGCAATCCACCAGGATGGTGTTGGGGTTCAGGGCCTTCTGTTGGCGGATGAGGGTTGTGACCTTTGCCCAGCCTTGGCTCGCGGGCTGCAAACTATAGGTGTCCTGCGCCAGCACGTGCCCGTGCAGGTCTGTGGTTCCAAGGATCTGAATCCGGGCCTCTTGGGCCTGCAGACCCAGGGCAATCAAGAGCACCCACACCCAACGTTTCATGCTTCCTCCTGCGACCTCCCCACAACGCGTGGTTGGAAGGGGCCCACTTCAAGGGTAAACTTTCCCTTCACCCAAGGATGCCCCCTCTTTCGGAGCCCCCCATGCAAGAAGTCCAGATCAAGGCCCCCAAGCACGAATTCACGCTGCTTTGCGACGACATCCGTCAGGAAGTAGGCGGGAAGACCTCGCTGATGGGCCTGTACGACCACCACATCGTGGTGCCCCAGGTCCCCTTCACCCTGCCCAAGGTGTGCTTCTACACCCGCTTCTCCCGCATGGACGGCCAGTTCAAGTTCGGCTTCTCCATCGTGAGCCCCACCGGCGACCGCAAGGACGTGATCCGGGACAGCGACGTGCAGATCCCCGATGGCGCCAAGGAAGGCACCTTCAACGTCATCGCCAGCCCCTTCGAAGTGACCAGCGAAGGCGTCTACGAAGTGATCATTGCCCTCACCAAGGGTGCCGACCGCTTCGAGTACGTCTACAAGTTCGCCATCTCCGACGCAGGCCGCCTCCAGGCCGAGTATGAGAAGGCCATGGCCGAGTCTGGCCAGGCCGGCAACTAAGCGTCAGGTCCTTCACGCACCACTATCCAGCCATGCAAATCGGCGCCCATCCGGGCGCCGATTTGCAGTTGGTAGGAGCTGCAGAAAAGCCACGCCGGGTATTCTGGGGGCATGGCCATGCCCCTTGACCGCTACTCGAAGCAGCGCATCTTTCTCGGCCGCGAGGCTGACGCGGGGCTGCGCGCCAAGCGGGTGGCGGTGCTCGGGCTGGGCGCCACAGGCTCGGTCATCGCGCCCTGGTTGGCCCGGGCGGGCGTGGGGCACCTGACCCTCATCGACCGGGACCTGGTGGAGCTGTCCAACCTCCAGCGCCAGCTGCTCTACGACGAGTCGGACCTGGGCCGCCCCAAGGCCGACGTGGCCGTGGCCCAGCTCCGCCAAGCCAACTCCAGCATCGAGCTGGTGCCCGTGGTGGCGGACCTCACCAGCGGCAATGCGCGGGAGCTGCTTTCGGGCTTCGACCTCATCTGTGACGGCACCGACAACTTCGAGGCCCGCTTCCTCATCAACGATGTGGCCATCCTCACGGGCACCCCCTGGATCTACGCCGGGGCCATCGGCGGCGAGGGCCTGGTCTGGCCGCTCCATCCGCCCCACACCCCCTGCCTGCGCTGCCTCATCGAGGAGCCTCCCGCGAGCGGCGATGTGGACACCTGCGACAGCGCTGGCGTGCTGGGCCCCACCGTGGGGATCATCGGGAGCTGGGCGGCCCTGGAGGCCCTCAAGATCCTCAGCGGCAAGACCCCGCATGCCGATCTCGCCCGCTTCGACTTCTGGCAGGACGAGCGCCAGTTCCTGAAGCCGCCCAAGACCCGCTGCGCCTTCTGCACCCAAAAGATCACAGAATTCCTGGATGCCCGCTGGACCCTCAAGGCCAGCCCCCTCTGCGGCCTGGAGGGCGTGCAGATCCGCGTGAACCCGCCCGGGAAGCTGGACCTGGCCCAGCTCAAGGTCCGCCTGGAGACCCGCACCCACAGCCCCTGGAAGCTGGCGGGCCTGATGCTGCGTGGCCAGGAGGGCGCCGACGAGATCACCCTCTTCGCCGATGGCCGCGCCCTGATCCACGGCCCCATGAGCCCCGAGCGCGCACGCAGCTGGTACACCGAGGTCGTCGGGTGCTGAACGGGCGGCGAGTCGGCAGCCATCGATTGTTTCACTGCAATGAACGCGGAGAGCGCAGCGGGGCAATGGGCTTTCTTCCCTTTTGCGAGGAAGCACCCATCGGTGATTTAACCGCAGAGGACGCAGAGAGCGCAGAGGGGCCCAAGTCTTTCTCTGCGATCGACTGTTTTTCCTGCGCGTTCTCAGCGTTCTCAGCGGTCGGCGTGCTTTTTCTTTGCGCCCTCTGCGCTCTCTGCGGTTAGCTTTTTTCAATCTGGTGGATTCCCATGCTGAAGCTGCTCCTCGCCTCCCGCAACGCCGGCAAGCTCCGGGAGTTCTCGGCGCTGCTGCCGGAGTTCGACTTCGTGCTCTGGCCGTCCGAAGCGCCGGAGCTGCCGGAGACCGGCGCCTTCTTCCAGGACAACGCCCTGCAGAAGGCCGAAGGCGCCCTGGCTTGGTGGCGGGAGCAGGGGCGGGAGCCCGTGGACGGCGCCCTGGCCGATGACTCGGGCCTCTGCGTGGACGCTCTCTGGGGTGGCCCCGGCGTGCTCAGCGCCCGCTTCGCCGCGGACCTGCCGGACTACCCCGCCAAGAACCGCCGCCTCCTGGCCATGCTGCCCGAGGGCGCCGACCGGGCCGCCCGCTTCGTGTGCGTCCTGGCCCTGGTGCCCGCCAAGGGCGAACCCCACACCTTCAGCGGTGCCGTGGAGGGCAGCCTGGCCTTCGAGCACCGCGGCGAGGGCGGCTTCGGCTACGACCCCATCTTCATCCCCGATGGCTACGACCAGACCTTCGGCGAGCTGCCCGCAGCCCTCAAGCACACCCTCAGCCACCGCGCCCGCGCCAGCGCCGCCCTGCGCGCGCACCTGCTGAGGGCCTGAGTGCCGCTTCCCTGCTTGTTCTGACTCAGAAAGTCCCTGCGCAGCTGGGACCTCCTGAGCCTGCACAACGAAGGATGGCGCCCCTACTTAAACAACTCCCCCACCGGCGTCACCGTGATGTCCTTGAGATCCAGGTCCAGCTTGAAATGGCGGATGGCCTCGTCCTCGGCCGCCAGCTCCGGCTTGGGTGCGGTGTAGACCGGGAGGGGGCTGGCATCGGCCAGGAGCTCCTGCTGGAAGGCCGCCGCATCCTTGGTGATGACCACCAAGTCCAGGGCCGTGGTGCGCAGGTACTTGCGGATGGCCCGGTTCACATCCTCCCGGCTGACCTTGGCCAGGCGTTCCTTCATGGTCCCGGCGTAGGGACCGAGGCCGAAGGCGGCGTTGTCCATGTCGTGGCCCAGACGCATGGCGCCGGTATCCGTGAGGTGGTCCATGAACTTCACCAGGAAGGTGCGGGCCGCCTGGAATTCCCCCTCACTGAGGCCCTGCTTGATCAACTTGTCCAATTCGAAGAGGGCCCCCTTGATGGCGAAGGCGGCGCTGGCTGGGGGCACGGGGCGGATCCACACCTGCCAGTGGTTGTAGGTGCGCGCCACGCCGGGGTTGGGCTGGAACTGGAACATGCCGTTGGGGAAGGCCTCCAGGTAGGCGTAGTTTCCGTAGTTGAGGCCGCGGAGCTCCCGCAGGCGCTGGTAGAGCACGCCGGTGCTGTCCCGGTGCTGCCCGAGGTGGCTCGTGGCGATCCACAGGGCCGGGAAGTCCGGGTGGGCCCGGTTCACCCGGGCGTCCAGCAGCTCGCCCTTGGGGCCGCGCTCCCGCAGGGGCAGGCCGATGGAGATGGCCGTGGCGCGCGTGTCCTTGCTGATGATCTGCAGATGGCTGCGGTCCAGGTGCTCTGCCTCGCTCACCATCACCTTGGGAGCCGCCGTATCGGGCAAGCGGCCCAGGCCCCGCAGCAGCGCGGCTTTGTGGCTGGGCTCGTAGCCGCCCCCCAGCCCCAGGTTCAGGCGGGGGCGCGTGTAGTAGGTGCGGGCGAAACCCTGGACGTCCTCCAGGGTGATGGCCTCCAGGCCACTCTCGGTGCCCAGCACCGGCGTCCCTAGGGGCCCCGCATACATGCGCGCCTCCAGGGCCACCTTGCCCAGCTCCTCGTCGTTGTTGGCCTTGAGCCCGACCTTGAGGGCGTTCTGTTGCTGGGTCTTGAGGCGCCGGAAATCCTCGGGCTTGAAGCCAGCCTGGCTGAGCTGCTCCAGCATCAGCTCCAGGGCCTCGGTGGCCTTGAGCCGCGGCACGTTCAGCGTGAAGCTGGTGCGCTCCTTGTCCACCAGACTCCCCAGCCGGCCGCCGGTGGCGCCGTAGGCCTTGGTCAGCTCTGGCAGGCTGCGCTGCTGGGTGGCCGCGTTGCTGGTGAGGGAGGCCGTGAGCTGGGCCAGGCCCTCCTTGCCCTTGGGATCGTGCAGCGACCCAACCCGGAAAGCCACGCGCACGTTGACCAGGGGTGAAGCCGGGTTGGGTTCCTCCAGCAGGGGCAGGTCCGGCAGGGTGGCCAGCTGGGCTGCCCGGGCGTCGACGCCCTGGAAAGGGGCCTGCAGGTTCTCAGGCAAGGCTCCGTGGGCCAGGGTGGTGATGACCCGGGCCTGGTCCCTGAAGGTGGCCTGGGCGATGCGGGCGAGATCCTCGACCGTGACGGTCTCCTGGAGGGCCAGGACCTTGTTCACGGCCTCGGGATCTCGATCGTAGCTGGTCAGCCGGGCCACCACGGAAGCCACAGAATTCGTGGAGTCGAGGGCACGCTGGAAGGCCAGCCGGGCCTCGGTCTTGGCCTCCTCCAGCTTGGTGGCACTGAACGGCAGGGCCACGGCCTTGGCGCAGGTGTCCAGGATGAGATCCCGCACGTAGGCCAGGTCAGCACTGTCCTTCAGCCGAGCCCCGATGGTGAACAGACCCGGGTCCTTGGCCTCGCCGCCGGTGCTGAAGAGCTGGTCCACCTTCTGCTCCTGCACCACCAGGCGCTGGTAGAGTTCCGAGCGCTCTCCGAACAGCTCCGTGGCCGCGAATTCCAGGGCGCTGGCGGCCTTGTCCCGGGTGCTGAAATGAGCAGGCGTATGAAAGGCCACGGTCATCCATGGCAACGTGGGCGTCTCCCAGGCCACGTGCGTCGTCACGGGGCCCGTCGCCTCGGGTTCTGCGGGAATCACGGGCGGCTTGGCGGTGCCCCGCTGCCAGACACCGAAGTGTTTTTCGACCAAGGCAAACGTTCGGGCCGGATCCACATCACCCGTGAGGATCACCGTGACGTTCTCGGGTTTGTACCAGCGCTGGAAGAACTGCTTTGAGTAGGCGTACTGGTTGGGCATGTCCTCGATGTCCCGGAGGAAACCCATGGTGGTGTGCTTGTAGGTGTGGGTGGTGAAGGCAGCCTCGCGCTGGACCTCGAAGAGCTTGCCCACGGGGTTCGCCGCGTTCTTGTTGTACTCGCCCAGCACTGCCCGGGACTCGGTCTTGAAGGCCGCCTCGCTGTAGCTCAGGTGCTGAAAGCGGTCTGCCTCCAGGCGGAGCCAGGTCTCCAGATCCTCCTTGGCGAAGAGCGTGTGGTAGTTGGTGAGGTCGTCGCTGGTGAAGGCGTTCTGGCTGGCCCCGCTCTTCTGCAGCTGGGCATTCCACTGCTCCGGCGTGGTGCTGGGGGTGCCCCGGAACATCATGTGCTCAAAGAAGTGGGCGAAGCCTGACTTGCCCGGCTCCACCTCGTTGCGGGAACCGGTGCTGACCGGGATCTGCAGGCTCACCAGATTGGGCATGCCGGTAGGGATCACCACCACCCGCAATCCGTTGGGCAGGGTCTTCTGGTGGATCTTGAACGGGAAGGCCCCCTTCGCGGCTGCGGCAGGCGGCGCCGGGGCCGCGATGAGCAGGGCGGGAAGGGCGGCCAGGGCGAAGCGGCGCATGGGAGATCCTTTCAAGGGAACGAACACCGACGGAGCTCAGGCCTGCGCGGCCTGCCGTGTGAGGAGGCCCAGGAAGGTGAGCGGCTCCTTGGAATCGTTGATGAGCCCATGGCTGCCTCCCGCCTTCACCAGGAAGAGGTCGCCGGGGCCGAGGGGGAAGGACTCACCATTCAGCACCCCCCTGCCATGGCCCTCGAGGATGAGGTAGAGATCCTCAGTATTGGGGTGTGCGTGCTCGCCGATGGTGGTGCCAGGTTCCAGGGTCATGCGTCCCATGCTGAGGATGCCATCCATGTCGCCGAGCTTCAGCAGGTCCACGCCCTCGGCCAAACCGGTGCCGCCTCGGATATCGCGCTTGGATTCAGGGACCAACTCGGACAGCCTGAGAATCATGGGAACACCTCGGAAAAACGCCTGTTTATTCTGACCGGAGTCGCACAACCGTGGGTGGCTTCCGAGACAAATCGCTCCCGCTGCTATCGTTGAAGCAATGACTTGGAAACGTGAACCCAGGACCTGGCTGGCCATCGCCGGTGTGTTGCTGCTGTGGGCCTCAGCCTTTGCGGGCATCCGCGCAGGCCTGCGCCTGGGCCCCGATGGGACCTTGGGCCTGGACGGCTACGCTCCCGGCCAGCTGGCCCTGCTCCGCTTCGGCACGGCCTCCATCGTCCTGGGCCTCTTCGCCCTCATCACCCGCATGCGCCTGCCGGGGCGGTCCGATATGCCCCGCCTGGGCCTGGCAGGCTTCCTGGGCATCACCATCTACCACCTGGCCCTCAACTACGGCGAGGTGACCGTCAATGCCGGAGCCGCCTCCCTGCTCATCTCCGCAGGCCCCGTATTCACGGCCCTGCTGTCCATGGTTTTTCTGAAAGAGCGCCTGACCCCACTCGGCTGGGGCGGCGTCTCCCTGGCCTTCGGGGGCGTCTCGCTCATCGCCCTCAGCGGCGGGCAGGGCCTGCACTTCACGCCCGGCGCCCTGCTCATCTTGCTGGCCGCCTTTGTGGCAGCCGGCTATTCCATCCTGTCCAAGCAGAGCCTGCGCAGCTACACAGCCATTGAGTTCACCTGCTATTCCATCTGGGCGGGCACCCTGCCCATGCTCGTCTTCCTGCCGGGCCTGCTGCGCCGACTGCCCACGGCGGCGCCCTCCGCCACCCTCGCCGTGGTCTACCTGGGCATCTTCCCGGCCGCCATCGCCTACGTGCTGTGGAACTATGCCCTGGCCCGGCTGCCCGCCTCGCTGCTCTCCAGCTTCCTCTACCTGTCCCCAGTGCTGGCCTGCTTCATCGCCTGGCTCTGGCTGGGCGAGGTGCCCTCCCTACTCACCTTGGTGGGCGGCGCCATCTCCATCCTGGGCGTGATCCTCGTGCAGACCAAGGGGCAGCGGGCCACGACCGCCTGAGTTCCGACGATTGGCTTCAACGGGAGAAGGCGTGGGAGCCCGGGACAATCGCCTAGGGTTTCAGGAACAGCCTTGGATCCACCCGGGCATTGTTGAGGCTCAGGGACCAGTGCAGGTGCGGACCCGTGGCACGGCCAGTCTTCCCCACCTCACCCACGAGGTCCCCGGCCTTGAGCATCTGGCCCTCCTTCACGGCGATCTTCGAGAGGTGGCAGAGGAGGCTCACCACGCCTTCGCCGTGGGCCAGGAACACCGCGTTGCCGCTGAAGAAGAAGTTGCCTGTGAGCACCACGGTGCCCGCCGCCGGGGCGCGCACGGCCTGGCCAGAAGGGGCCTTGATATCCAGGCCCGAGTGCGGCGCCCGGGGCTCGCCGTTGAATACGCGGCGCAGGCCAAAAGAGCTGGTGAGCCCGCCCGGTGTGGGCTGGCGGAAGCCGAGTGTGGGCACTAGGCCTTCAGGCCAAGCCTTCCACGCCGGTCCCATGAGGGCCTGCTCCTTGGCGATGCGGGCCTCATCCGTCGGGTCCGGGTTGACCTGGTGCTTGTTCTCCAGGTGGATGTGCTGCTGGGGGTAGCGCTTGGGCCGCACCGTGAAGGCCACCGAACGGCCCTCCACCTCCACCGCATCCGGCCCAGGCTTGGCGCTGAGCGGGATGCCCACCACGGCCACCCAGCCCGACCCGCTGCAGCGCACCAGCAGGGGCTCGCCATGGTAGGTCGCCTTGGGGGCCTCCTTCCCGCCCTGGATGGGAACCACGACCACGCCCCCGGGCACAGGCGAGACCTTGAATGGCAGCGGGGCAGGGGCGGACCAGGCACTGGCCCCACACAGCAGGGCCAGTGTGAAAGAAAGGGCAGCTCGCCTCAAAGTGCCCCCTGGGCTGAGGCTTCCAGTGCCTCCAGCTTCCGCTCCAGGTCCGCCAGGCGCTTCCGCATATCGGGAAGGTGGACCAGGCTGCTGGTCGTGCGCAGGAACTTCTTCATGGGCTGCAGGGGGTAGCCGCTGTAGGCGCCTGGCTCGGAGACATCCTTGGTGACAGCACTGAGGCCGCCCAGTTGCACACCGGCACAGACGGCCACGTGGTCCGTGAGAGTGGTGCGGCCACCGGTCATGCAGTGATCGCCCACGCTGCTGGAGCCCGCCATGAAGAAGCCCCCCGTGAGCAGCACATGTTCGCCGACGCGGCAGTTGTGGGCGATGTGACAGAGGTTGTCGATCTTGGTGCCGCGGCCAATGCGGGTGACATCAAAGGCGGCGCGGTCGATGGCGCAGTTGGACTGGACCTCCACATCGTCCTCCACCACGACGATGCCCAGCTGGGGCACCTTGTGATGATGGTTCTGCTCGTCCTGGGCGTAGGCATAGCCATCGCAGCCGATGGTGGTGTGGGGGTGGATCTCGCAGCGCTCACCCACCTCGCAGCGCCGTCCCAGGAAGACCAGGGCGTGCAGCAGGGAGTCGGCACCCACGCGGGCCTCCTCCTCGATGACGCAGCCGGGACCGATGAGCGCCCCCTTGCCGATAAAGGCTCGGGCACCGACATAGGCCCCGGCGGCGATGACGGCGCCTGCTTCCACCGTAGCGTCCGGGGCCACAAAGGCCCGGGGATCGATGGGCTGGGCCTGGCGGAACTTGGCCCGGGCCTCATCGAAGTAGCGCTGGAGGATGTGGGCCATGGCCAGCTTCAAGTTCTTGGCAAACAGGAAGGTGGCGGTGGCGTCTGCGGGAATGGCGGCCTCCAACTTCAGGGGCAGCACCACGGCCCCAGCGCCCCGCTCCAGGGCCAGCGACAGCATGGCCGTGTCCCCGGCGAAGACCAGGCTGGTGGCGCTGGCGCGATCGGGGGGCACGGCCTGTTCCACGCACACCTGCAGTTCGCCCCGGGTCCCGTGAAAGAGGTAACCCAATTCTTCGACCAACTGCTCGCAGCGAACCCGCATAAAACTCCTGAAGCTGACCCTGGAGGGTGGCCTTCATCCTAACCAACGATGGGACCCAGATCGATTCGTCCAGATGACCTATTGTCGCCCCAAGTTCCGCAGCAGCCCCAGGGCCTCCTGGGCCCGTGCCACGGGCACAAAGAGGTGGTCGTGGTAGGCCCCGGCGAGGACGTTGCAGCTGATGCCTGCGTGGGCCATGGCGCCCGAGAAGGCGGCGGTCAGGCCCACGGCCTCCAGATCCGAATGCACGGTCAGGGTGATCCAGGCCGCCCGGAACAGGCTCGACAGGCCCGCCTGCTGCGCGGCCCCCTCCTCCAGCACCACCGTGAGGCCCTCCCGCTCCTGGAAGGTCGCCACCACCGGCAGGGAGCCCAGCTCCCGGCCCGCAGGCAGCACCGCAAACACGTACACACCCGGCTGCAGCTCCGGCTCCAGCGAGCGGAGCAGCAGGGTCAGGTCCGAAACGGGGTCCCCGGCTTCCGGGCTCACAACAGCCAGCCTTCTGCAGGGTTGGCCGGGGGGTCAACGGCAGGCTGAGCGACAGGGGCCGGGCTTGGTTCGGTGGCCGAGCTTGGTTCGGTGGCCGAGCTTGGTTCGGTGGCCGAGCTTGGTTCGGTGGCCGAGCTTGGTTCGACGACCGAGCTTGGTTCGACGACCGGGCTTGGTTCGGCGATCGAGCTTGCACTGGGCTCGCCTGCGGGCAGCGGCGGAAAGCCTGCCTCCCGCATCCGCACCGCATCCTGATAGGCCGCCAGGATCGCCGTGCGGATGCGGAGGTACGAGGTCTCAGTCACCTTCGTGGCGAAGGTGAGGGTCGCCACGATGTAGTCCCGCCCATCCGGCATGGTCATGGGTGCACTGACCTGCACCTGAGGCTGGAGGATGGTGCCTGAGCTGCCCTCGCGCAGGCGGTTGGCCAGCTCGTCACACCAGCCCTGCAGACGGGGGGAGATGGCCAGAGCCTCCGCCGGAGAGACCGTCATGACGCGCCCGTAGAGGGTGAAGAAGAGCCGCAACTGCGGGGGATCAAAGGCATGGTTCAGGTAGCCCGACATGCTGGCGATCTGCTGGAAGTCCTTCAGCAGGGCCTGGAGCTTGGGGCTAGGAACCGGGAGGGCCATCAGTCCCCCACGCCGAATCCGTACTTGGCCACCAGCAGGTCCAGCCGGGCCCGCGCTGCGGCCGGCACCAGCTCGGGCGCCGTGAAGAGCGCCGCCTTGAGGGCTTCCCCGCAGGCGCAGGAGCGCGGCGCGGTGGAGAGCCCGGGTATCACTTGCCGAAGCAGGGCCTGGGCTTTGTCCACGTTGGCGTGCATGACCTCCAGCACCGAGGTGGCATCCACCCCGGCCTCCTCCTCGCGCCAGGCATCGTAGTCCGTCACCAGGGCGATGCAGGCGTAGCAGAGCTCGGCCTCTCGGGCTAGGCGGGCCTCGGTCACCTGGGTCATGCCGATGAGATCCGCACCCCAGCTCTGGTGCAGGCGGCTTTCGGCGCGCGTGGAGAAGGCTGGCCCCTCCATGCACACGTAAAGCGAATCGCCCTCGAGGGCCAGGGCCAGCGCGCGGCCCGCGGCCAGCAGGGCATCAGCGACGTGGGCACAGGTGGGCTCCGCGAAGCTCACGTGGGCCACCAACCCCTCTCCGAAGAAGGTGTCTTGCCGGTGCCGGGTCTTGTCGATGAACTGACCCACAAGGCGCAGCTCCCCGGGCCGGTGGCGGGCCTGGAGGCTGCCCACCGCCGAGACGCTGATCAGCCGCTCGACGCCCAGGGACTTCAGGGCCCAGATGTTGGCTCGGTAGTTCACCTCGCTGGGCGTAAAACGATGCCCCTCCCCGTGGCGGGCGAGAAAGGCTACAGGGGCCCCATCCAGGCTGCCCAAGTGGACAGGGCCTGAGGGCTCGCCGAAGGGGGTCGCCACCTCCACGGCCCGGTCGAGAGCCAAGCCCTCCATCCGGTAGAGACCGCTGCCGCCGATGATGCCGATGGGTGCTCGCATAGAACCATTCTACTTGCCTGGGGTTCCCGCGTTGTGGTTCTCTGGGGTTCTGACATTCCTGTGTTGGATGTTCGGGAAGCAGGTTTGAATCCTGCGCTGCCCCGCAACGGTATGCACCACGCCAAGCCAGTCCGGCGTGAGACTTAAAGCTCAGACCACTGGGGTTTTCCTGGGAAGGTCTGAGGGGAGCTGAAAGGCCCCTGTCGCGTGCGAGCCCGGAGACCGGTCCACCACCTCACCCCCCGTCGTGGGCACGGGCAGGGCCATGGTTTCCCCTCAGGAAATCCGCCCCGCTTCCACGACTTCATGCGTGGAGGCATGATGGGTCATTCCCGGATTCTCTTTTCTCTGGCGGCCGTGTCCGCCCTTTCCGCCGCCACTGGCGAGCCGGATGGCAAGCCCCTGGCGGCCACGGTTACGGTGAGCGCCGAGGCGCAGCCCGTGGTGGTCACCCGCACCCCGGCCCCCGTGCGCGTTGTGGAGGCCGAAGAGCTGGCCCGCCTGGGCAGCCGCACCCTGGCGGAGCTGCTGGAAGTGCTGCAACCCGGTGCCGTCATGAGCACCGGCGGCGCCGGGAGCCAGGCCTCGGCCTTCCTCAACGGCACGCTCAGCAAAAACGTGGTGGTGCTGCTGGACGGCCTGCGCCTCAACAACCCCACGGCCATCAGCCCCGATCTGGGGGCTCTCAGCCTGGTCGGCATCGCCCGGGTGGAGCTGGTGCTGGGGCCTTCTTCCGTGCTCTACGGCAGTGACGCCATCGGCGGCGTCATCTCGCTCAGCAGCCTCGGTCGCGGGGCCGAAGGCAGCCACGGCCAGGTGGGCCTGAAGCTGGGCACCAACGGTCAGGTGGGTGCCACCGCCCAGACCCAATTCAGCAAGGGCCAGAGCTGTATCGCCGCCGGGGCCGAGACCCTGAAGCAGGGCAGCAGCTTCCCTGGTGCCGAGTTCCACCAGGCCGGGGGCTTCCTCCGCCTGGGGACAAAGCTGGGCGAGGCCGAGTTCACGGGCTTCTACCGGAACAGTGGCCAGAACACCGCCGTGCCCTTCACCACCACCGGCTACCCAGCGGTCCGCGCCTACCAGCCGGGCCGCGAATCCCGCGACCGCCAGGAGTCCTGGGGCGCCAGCTTGCGCTGGACCCTGGCCCCGAACCTCGTGCTGGAGGACACGCTCCAGGCTTTGTCGGGGCTATCCAGCGATCCCAATGGTCCTTTGCGCCAGCAGACGGACCGGGACTTCCGGCGCGTGGAAGACCAGCTCACCCTGCACTGGACCCCGGCCACCAGCTTCCGCCTTTCCGGTCGCCTGGAGGGGCTTGAAGACACCAGCCATGCCCGGAATTACTACGACCCGAACACCTATGCCGCCGTGCGCTACCGGGGTGAGGGCCACGACCTGGCCGCGGCCCTGGAAAGCCGCTGGACCCTGGCGGATGGACTGGACTGGGTGGCGGGCCTGCGCCGGGACGCCGGTCACCGCGACCTGGACCGCTCGGACACCGGCCAGCGCAGCCGCGCCGGCAGTGCCGAGGCAGGCACCTGGCGCACAGGCCTGAACTGGGTGCTGCGCCCGGAGCTGCGGCTCTACCTCAGCGCTGGGCAGGGCTTCCGCATGCCCAACACCACGGAGTTCGCCCTCAACGCCCAGGCCGAAAGTCAGGACCGGAAAGCCTATGCCATCACGCCAGAGCGCAGCCGCACGGTGCAGCTGGGCGCCACCGGCCTGCTGGCCGAGCACTGGGAATACCGCCTGGAGGCCCAGCGCACCACCATCCAGGACCTGCTGGCCTACGTTTACGACACCAGCTTCGCCTATCCGCCCCTCTTCACCTCCCACTACGCAAACCAGGGCCGTATCCGCGCCCAGAGCCTGGAGGGCGCCCTGGGCTGGCGCGGCGGCACGGACCTGGCCTACGGCTGGGACCTCATCCTCCACAGCCAGGAGACCCGCGACCTGGACCACAACACGCCCGGCCAGGAGTTCGGCCAGCAGAATTCGGCCATCGTGCGACACCCCTTCTTCACGGCGGCGGCCTCGGCCTTTGTCCAGACCAAGGCCTGGCGGGCGGATCTGCGCCTGGACCAGGTGGGCTCCCGCTATGACCTGAGCGACACCACCTACCAGGTGCTCTCCACGGGCCACCCCTTCCGGGACCTCAGCGTCGGGCTCTCCCACGAACCTCTCCCTGGCCTCAGCCTGACCCTGCGCGGTGAGCACCTGCTGCAGCCCCGACAGGGCGTGCAGGACTGGCTGCGCGGGCGCTACGACACCAACGGCGACGCCGCCCTGGTCTACGGCTTCCCCGCCGCCGGGCCCAAGGTGTCCCTGACCGCCACCTGGAGGTGGTGATGGGCCTCATCCAATCCAGAAAGACAAGAGATCACCACCAAGACACCAAGACACCAAGGAAGAAGGAACAAAGGGCTTTCTACTTTCTTGGCGCTCTTGGTGCCTTGGTGGTAAGAAGTTTTCTTTTCTTAACCATCACTGGGCTGCCATTGTCGGCGGCGCGGCCTCTGCGGGTCGTGAGTCAATCGGTGGGCACGGATGAGCTGCTGCTGGCCCTGGCGGATCCGGGTCAGATCGCGGCCCTCAGCCACATCGCCCGGGACACGCGCTTCAGCCCCGTGGCCGCCGAGGCCGCGGCCTTTCCCGCCATCAAGGACAGCGATGCCGAGAGTGTGCTGCGCTTCCGCCCCGACCTGGTGCTGGCCGCCAGCTTCACCCGCCCGGAAACCCTCACCCTGCTGCGGCGCTCAGGCGTGCGTCTGGTGGTGTTGGACCACTTCGAAAGCCTGGAGGACGTCTATACGAGCCTGGGGATCCTGGGTCGTGAACTGGGGCAGGAGGCCCGCGCCCAGGCCCTCATCAGCCGCTGCCGGACCCGCGTGGACGCGCTGGCAGCCAGGCTCAAGGGCCTGCGACCCACGCGTGTCCTCAGCGCCGGGAGTTTCCCCTTCACCTCCGGTAGTGGCACCACCTTCCAGGATCTCTGCGATCACGCGGGGGCCCTCAATGTGGCTGCCGAAGCGGGCCTGAAGGGGCACGCCCCGACCCCCACTGAGAAGCTGCTCACCTGGAACGTGGAGGTGCTCGTGGCCTCGGGCGAGGAAGCGAATATCCGCGAACACCTCAGCGGCATCCCCCACTACCGCGCCCTGCCCGCCCTCAAGGCCGGCCACGTGGTGGTGGTCCCCGGCCCCCTGATGTCCAGCCTCTCCCACCACCGCATCGACGGCTACGAAACCCTGGCCCGAGCGCTGCACCCAGAACGGTTCAGATAGACCGCGAAGGAAAAGAAACCACTAAAGGCACGAAAGAACGCTAAAACTGAAAACTACAAAAAGAAAATACTTATGGCCACAAAGAACACAAAGAACACAAAGAGGACTGGGTTCAGCACCCGGCTTTGCTTTGTGCCCTTTGTGTTCTTTGTGGCTGAATCTTTTCCTTTTTCTCTGTGGTGCCAGCCATGAGGTCCCGCTTTGCGGTTCCCATCCTGGTGGCGCTGCTGGTGCTCACCTTTCTGGCTTCGTTGGCCTTCGGGGAACTGCGGCTCTCCTTCAGTCAAGTGCTGGGCGCGCTCAGCGGTAGCGGCGGCGATGAGATTGCCCGCACGGTGGTCCGCGACTTCCGGCTGCCCCGGGCCCTGGTGGGCGTGGCCGTGGGCGCGGCGCTCAGCGCCAGCGGCGTGGTGATGCAGGCCTTCTTCCGCAACCCCCTGGCCAGCCCCGGCCTCCTGGGCGTCAGCAGTGGCGGGGCCCTGGGCGCCGTGGCCGTGCTGGCCCTGGGGCCGGCCCTGGGCTTCGCCGCCGCCAGCCTCTGGCTGCTGCCTCTGGCCTCCATCCTGGGAGCCTTCGCCGCCACGGGGGCCGTGCTCATCCTGGCTCAGCGGGGCGCCGGCGCCGAACGCCTGCTGCTCTCCGGGGTGGCCCTCAACGCACTCCTGGGCGCCGGCACCAGCTTCCTGCTCACCCTCACCGCTGGCCACTTCGAGGTGAACGCCCAGATCCTCTTCTGGCTCATGGGCGGGCTGGAAAGTCGCAGCTGGGAGCACGTGTGGATGGGCGTTCCGCTCATCACCGTGGCCTGCCTGTTCCTGCTGCCCCTGGGCCGCGCCATGAACCTGCTCAGCCTCGGCGAGCAAAGTGCCCAAAGCCTGGGCGTGGATGTGCGCCGCCTCCGCTGGCAGCTCATCTTGCTGTCCACCATCCTCACGGCCATCGCCACCGCCGTGGCAGGCATCGTCGGCTTCGTCGGCCTGGTGGTTCCCCAGATGCTGCGCCTGACCTTCGGCCCTGACCACCGGCGCCTCCTGCCCTACTCCATGCTGGGCGGCGCCAGCTTCCTCCTGGCATGCGACCTCGTGACCCGCACCTTCCCCATCGGCCTCCGTCTCGGTGTCGTCACCTCGCTCATTGGGGGGCCGTTCTTCCTGTGGCTGTTGAGGAGAGCGCGATGAAGTCTCCTGCCCTCCACGCCCACGCCCTCACAGTCCCCGGCCGCCTGACAGAGGTGTCCCTGGAACTGGGGCCTGGGGAGCTGGTGGCCGTGGTGGGGCCCAACGGGGCCGGCAAGTCCACGCTGCTCCAAGCCCTGGCGGGACTGCTGCCCTGCGAGGGGGTGGTGCAGTGGAGTGGACAACCGCTGTCGCAGGTGGCCGTCATGGAGCGGGGACGGCGCCTGGCCTGGGTGGCACAGGAGGCCCTCTTCGAGTTCGCCTTCCCGGTGCGGGAGGTGGTGGCCCAGGGGCGCTTCGCCTGGGGGGATGATCTGAGCGGCGTGGCTCAGGCACTGGCAGAGCTGGATCTTGGCCACCTGGCTGAGCGCCCGGCCACCCAGCTCTCCGGCGGGGAACGCCACCGGGTGGGCCTGGCCCGGGCTCTGGCCACAGGCGCTCCGATACAGCTTTGGGACGAGCCCGTGGCCCAGTTGGACGTGCGTCACGCTCTGGAGGTCATGCGCCTGGCCCGCCGCCTAGCCACCGCCGGCGGCACCGTGGTGGTGACCCTCCACGACCTCCGCGCCGCCTACCGCTTCGACCGCGTGCTGGTGCTGGACGGCGGCCGCCTCGTGGGCAATGGCGGGCCCCACGATGTGCTCACGGCCCCCCTCATCCGCGAGGTCTTCCGAGTCGAGGCCACCTTCGTAGAATCGCTGGTGCCAGAACTGCCTGTGAACTAGCCCCTCAGCCCCGCTTCGCCCTGCCCAGGGCCCACCCCAACCCGATGGGTCCGGCCACGGTGGTGAGCAGCAGGGCGCCGATGATGCCCGCCTGGATGGCCGGGGTGAGGAGAGGGGCGCCCTGCCACTGGAGCTGGGCCCCGGCCGCCACGAAGATCAGGCCCACCTCACCCCGGGGCACCATGCCCCAGCCCACCACGGCCACCTGGTGGCCCCGCCCGGCCCCATAGCCTGCCAGGTACTTCCCAGCCACGCCCAGCAGGGCCAGCACGGCGGCGAAGCCCAGAGTGGCGGGCTGGAACAGGGCGATGGGATCCACCTTGGCGCCCATGAGCACGAAGAACAGCGGAGACAGCACCGTCACCAGTGGCCGCACCAATTCTTCCAGCGTGTGCTGCTCCCGGCGCTCCAGATCCTCGATGTGCGCGGGCTCCAGGATGAGGCCCGCTGCGTAGGCGCCCACGATGGAGGCCAGACCCGCCAGGTTGCCCAGCCAGGCCAGCAGGAAGGCGAAGCCCAGACCCAGGGGCAGCAGGAGTTGTTCGCTGCGGAAGCGGTTGGCGAGACGGAAGAGATGGGGCGTACCCCAGCGACCCAGGGTGAAGGCCGCCGCCAGGAAGCCCAGAGCCAGCAACAGGGTGCGCGTCAGCGCCGGATCCGCGCCTCCAGAGCCGGAGGCGGCTGCCACCCAGCCGGACACAGCCACCAGTACCAACAGCCCAAGCACATCATCCACCACAGCGGCGCCCACGATGATGCGCCCTGCGACGGAATCCCCCGCCCCCTGTTCCCGCAGCACCTGCGCCGAAATGCCGATGCTGGTGGCGCACAGGCAGGCGCCGATGAAGAGGTCCAGCACGAAGGGCGTGCCCTTGGGCAGCAGGAGCCAGGCCCCGGCCAGGCCCGCGGTCATGGGCAGCACCACGCCGATGACGGCCACCCGCAGGGAGGCCATGCCCACCTTCAGCATCTGGGGCACCGTGGACTCCAGTCCCACAGCGAACATGAGCACGACCACGCCCAGCCCCCCCAGCAGCTCCATGCCCGGCGAGGCTGCCACCTCCGGGAAACCGGGCCAGGCCTTGTGCAGCCCCGCCAGGACGAGGCCCACGGCCAGTTCGCCGGTGACCGCAGGCAGGCGCAGGCGCAGGGCCAGCTCCCCGCCCACCTTCGCCGATAGCCAGAGCAGGGCCAGCAGCATGAGGCTCCCAGCCAGGGGATCGTGCATCAGCAGGGCGAAGGGCATGGGACTCCAGACGCGGTGGGTGCTCCCATTTAAGCATCCAACCGGGGACTGCTTCCTGGACAGCCCTGGTGGTGGTCCCACACACTGGGTCCATGACTGGTGCGTCGAAGCCTCACCGCAGATCCCCAGGGCACCCGCTTGCGTTGCCCTCTCGACTGCGCAGCCTCCGGATGGTAGCCCAAGCGCGGCGCCTGGCCTTGGCCGTGCTGCCCATGGGCGCCGCCATCGGCCTGGTGGTGGCCCTTGCCCTGTCTGGCTTGGAAAGGCTTGAGGGGCACCTGGCGCTCCAGAGCTGGAAGGCCGCCGCCCTGATACTCATGCCCCTGGTGGGTCTCAGCCTCACGGGGACCTGGCTATGGATGTCAGGGTTGGGTGAGGTCTCGCTGGTCAAAGATCTCGTGCAGGCCAAGACCCACCCTCTGGCGACCTTCCGCTTCTGGCCCACCTGCGGCAAGGCCCTTGCCTGCATCCTGACCATCGGCTTTGGCGGGAGCGCAGGCATCGAGGGCCCCGCCAAGTGGCTCGGCGCTGCGGTGGGAGCGCAGTTCCACCAGTGGCTTCGGCATCTTGCGCGCCACTGGCCCCAGTTGAGGCGCCTCCTGGCCCAACCGGGCGTCGTGGTGACCTCGGGATCCGCCGCGGCCCTGGCGGCCGTGTTCCGGGCCCCACTGTCGGGTGCCCTGCTGGCTGTGGAGCATGAGGGCGAGCTCACCGCAACCCAGGCGGCTCCAGCCCTGGTGGCCTCGGCCTCGGGCTATCTCGCCTTCATCGCCCTGCGCGGCCCGGCGCCCCTGTTGGGCGTGCCCGCCCTCTTCCAGCTCCGGGCTCGAGAGGTGTTCTGGGCCCTGCCCCTCGGCCTTGCCTGCGCCCTTGGGGCCTCGATCTTCCGCCGGCTGCTTCGCCTGGGTCGGCAGCACCTCCGGGTCCTGCCCCTGCCCCTGCGCGGTGCCTTGGCCGGGCTGGGCCTAGTCCTCCTGGCCCTACCCGGCGCCTGGCTCTGCCCGGGTCTGGCCATCACCCAGGGGGGCGGATTGGATCTCGTCTCCCACTTGCTCAAGGGCGGGGTGCTGCCCGCCCAGGCCCTCGCCTTTCTGGTGCTGAAGCTGCTGGCCACGGCGCTCACGTTTGCGGGCGCCGGGGTGGGCGGGACCTGGCTCCCCTCCGTGGCCATGGGGGCCGCCATCGGGGCGGCCTTCGACAGCTGGGCCGGCCTGGGACAGCCGGGTCTGTTCGTGCTGGTGGGCTCCAGCGCCTTCACCGGAGCGGTGCACCGGAACCTCATCACCCCCGTGGTCTTCCTGGCAGAGACCACGGGCCAGGCCGCCCTGGTGGTCCCCGCCCTGGTGGCGACGGTGGTCGCCTTCCAGGGCACGCGGAACGAATGAGCCTCCTGGCCTATGCCGCCTGGGGCTCCACGACCCTGATCCTCCTGGGACTGATCCTGTTGCGCCGGCACTGGGATCGCCTGCCCCAGCTGGAACCCGACCCGCCCCTGCCCGATGAGCTGCCGTCCATCTGCCTCTGCATCCCCGTGCGCGACGAGGTGCTGGAGGTGGGCCCGGCCCTCGACTCCTGGCTGGCCCAGGACTATCCGAACCTGCGGATCCTGGTGGTGGATGACGGGTCCACCGATGGCAGCTCCGAGCTGCTCCGCCATTGCGAGGCCGCCCATCCCGGGCGTCTGCGCATGCTGCGCAACGAAGAGCTGCCGCCTGGGTGGCTGGGAAAGAACCATGCCCTGGACCTGGCCTCCCGCCAACCGGAAGCCAAGGCGGCCCAGTGGCTACTCTTCGCCGACGGGGATGTGCATGCCTCGCCTTCCCTGCTGCGTCGTGCCCTGGCTTTCGCCCTGGCCCAGCCTACGGACATCCTGGCCCTGCTGCCCGCCATCGACGCCGTCGGCCCCGCCGAGCGCCTGGTGCTCCCGCTGGCGGCCTCGGCCTTCCTGGTCCTGGTTCCGCCCCACCAGGTACCCAATCCCCGCCGGCTGGCCTTCTGTGGCGTGGGTGCCTTCACGCTGGTGCGCCGCGAGGTCTATGAGGCCGCAGGGGGCCACGCCGCAGCACCCCTGGAGGCCATCGACGACATGATGCTGGCCCGGCGCGTAAAAGCTGCAGGCTTCACGAACCGCGTGGCCTGCGGCGGTCCTGATCTGCACCTGCGCATGTACCACGGCCTAGGTGAGCTGGTGCGGGCCATGCGGAAGAACGCCGCCGCCCTGCCCGGCTGGTGGCTTCTCCCACCGATCATCCCCTGCGCCTTGGGAGTGGGCCTGGCGCCGCTCTGGCTGCCTTTCGCCGGACACCCGGTGTTGGCTCTGCTGCTCTGGCTGCTGGTGCCCGCCCTCTCCGGCGATGTGCAGCAGCGCCTCAGCGGCCGCCCCATGGACCTGCTCTGGGCACTCTGGCCCCTCAACATCCTGGTCTTCGCCGCCGGCACCGCCTGGGCCCTCGGCGACCGCCTGCGCGGCGTGAACCACTGGCGTGGGCGGGACGTGTCCCTCCGCTGACTCAGGCTCCGTAAAAGAGCTTCCGGGTCTCGTCCAGCCGCCGCAGGATCGCGAGGATGCGGAAGGGCTCCACGGCCACGTAGTCCACGGCGCCCATGGTCATGGCGTGGTGGCGCTTCTTCTCCTCATCTTCCTCGGTGCCCACAAGGATGATGGGCACGGGGCAGCCTTCGGAATCGGTCAGTTGCTTGCTCATTTCCAGGGGGCTGGCCAGGCGCAGCTGGTTGTGGATGAGCACCATGCTCACCCGACCCCAGTCCGTGTCCCCCACGCCGATGTCCTTGAGCTGGGTCTTAACAGGCCCCTTGATGTGGTCCAGCCAGGCGAGCCCGAACTTGCGGCTGAGGGCCTCGGCCAGTCGCCGGGCGAACTCCTCCTTCTCGCTGAGGAGCAGGAGCATGGGCTCGCGGTCCACCAGCACCTTCACGGTGGGCAGGGCCGCGGCGCGGTTGATGCGGGCCGTGGCCTCCTGGAAGCCGCGGGGGGAGAACTCTTCCTTGTCCTGCTGAGCCTGGAGGACCTGCTGGTCCTGCACCCAGGTGCGGTACCGGTCCAGGACCTTGGGATCCGCCTGCTTGGTGAAGCGCAGGCCCACGAGGTTGTCGCCGAAGTAGGCCACGGTGGTGGGCGCCTGGAGGCGCAGGCCGTGGTCCAGGGGGATGTCCAGCAGGGACTCCTCTCCCATGCGTAGCAGCTCCCGGATGTCCTGCTTGGTGTTGCGCAGGACCAGCTCCAGGCCCTCCTCGCCGAAGCTCTGGACGGTGCCGTCGAGGAGTGCATTGCGGGAATTGGTGAAGGTCGCGGCATGGGCCGGGGTGTGCAGATGATCGGGGATGAAGTCCGCCAGACGGTGCATGTCCGAGCGGCGCAGGACCCGCGGGATGTTGGCCAGGCAGGCCTCCACCCCCTCGATGGTGTCCTGGCCCACCTGGGCGATCACGCATTCGTAGTCCAGCCCCCGATCCTTCAGCTTGACCGCGAGGTTCTCGCCGACCTTCAGGCCCCAGGCCCCCATGTCCTCGAAGGCCATGCGGAAGGCCAGGCGATCCCCGTCCTCCGTGAGGATGGGAAAGGCGGCCCGCTGGGATTTGTAGGCCACTTCCAGCGTGGCCCCGGCGGCACAGAGCCGCTGCAGGGCCATGCGGATGGCCGTGGCGTCCTCGAGGATGCCGCTGCTGCGCGCCATCAGGCCCCCTTACCCGTATCCGGCATGGCCCCCGCCGGCAGCCAGCGGGAGAGGATGCGCTTCAGCTCTTCCATGCGGACGGGCTTGGGGATGTGGTCATCCATGCCCGCTTCCAGACACTGTTCACGATCGCCCACCATGGCGTTGGCGGTCATGGCCACGATGGGGATGCGGCGGGTGCCCCGCTCCCGCTCACGGATGCGCTGGGTGGCCTCGAAGCCGTCCATCTCGGGCATCTGGCAGTCCATGAGCACCAGGTCGTAGGCCACACCCACTAGGGCGTCCAGGGCCTCCAGGCCATTGGCCACCACATCAGCCTCCAGGCCCAGCTTCTGCAGCATGATCATGGCCACCTTCTGGTTCACGAGGTTGTCCTCGGCCAGCAGCACGCGCACCTGGGTGGGCCCGTTGGCGGAGAGCACAGCCACCTCCGAGGCGGAGCCCACCTTGGTGGGATCCTTGGGGTCGATGAGGTTCCGCAGGTGGCTCGGGCGCAGGGGCAGCGTGAGGTGGGTCTGGACCCCCTTCCGCAGGGCCGCCTCCCGCAACTCGGGCCGGTAGAGGGGGCTCACCAGCACCACGGTTGCTTCCCCGGCGGCCTCCAAGACCGCGTCCAGCATCTCGGACGAGGCCAGGATGATGACACCGGGGCCGGTCTGTCGGGCCAGCCAGGGAGCAGGATCCTCGGTCGGTGCCGTGGAGGGCTGCAGGCCCCAGGCCTCCAGCTGCCCCGTGGCCATGCGGGTGACTTCGGTGGAGAGGCCCGCCAGCAGCAGGGTCCGCTGGACCGGTGGCACCGGGACCGGCACCCCCCGCACACCGAGGCGCATGGTGAACCAGAAGCTGCTGCCCTGGCCGTAGACGCTGCTGACGCCGGTGTCGCCGCCCATGAGCTCGGCCAGGCGCTTGCAGATGGTGAGGCCCAGCCCTGTGCCGCCGTACTTGCGGGTGGTGGAGCTGTCGCCCTGGAAGAAGGAGGAGAAGAGCCGCTCAACCACCTCGGGCTTCATGCCGATGCCCGTGTCGTTGATCTCCACGCGCACCAGCGTGTAGTCCGCCTCCACCACCTCGGGCCGGAGGCGCACTTCCACGGAGCCCACGTGAGTGAACTTGAGGGCGTTGTCCATGAGGTTGGTGAGGATCTGCCGCACCCGAGTGGGATCTCCAGCCACGGCCAGGGGCGTAGCCGGATCCACGAAGATGCCCAGTTCCACACCCTTGGCCTGGGCTTTTACGCCCAGCACCGCCTGCACATCCTCCACCACCGACAGGAGGTCGAAGTCCAGGGTTTCGAAGACGAGCTTCCCCGCCTCGATCTTGGAGAAGTCCAGGATGTCGTTGATTAGGGTGAGCAGGGCCTCGCCACAGGAGCGGACCGTCTCGGCGTACTGGCGCTGCTCCTCGCCCAGGGGCGTGTCCAACAGGAGGCCGGTCATGCCGATGATGCCGTTCATGGGCGTGCGGATCTCGTGGCTCATGTTGGCCAGGAACTCACTCTTGAGGCCCGACAGCTCCAGAGCCCGATCCCGGGCCAGGGCCAGCTCGCGGGCAGCCTCCTCCAGCTTGATCTCGGCCCAGCGGCGCTCGGTGATGTCGTGGTACTGCCAGAGGTGGCCCAGGTACTCCTCGCCCACCAGGATGGGCACAAAGTCGCGGGAGAGGATGCGCCCGTCCACCAGGGCGATCTCATCGCCCAGCACCGTGCTGCGGGCCGAGGCCACCTCATCCTGGCGGATGAGGAACGTGGCCGGGTCGAGCATGAGGGGCAGGCACTCCTCCAGCAGGTCACGGCTCTCACCCTCCACCAGGACGTGGGCCGGCACCGGGACCTGGAACATCTGGCAGAAGGTCTCGTTGAGCAGGGCGATTCGACGCCCCTCGGTCTCCACCAGGATGCCCGCCTGCATGTTCTCGATCAGGGCCCGCAGGCGGCTGGTAGCCATGCGGAGGACGATCTCCGAGTGTTTCCGGTCCGTGATGTCGTTAAGGGTGCCCGAGACCCCCAGCACCATGCCGGAGCCGTCGTAGGCGATGCGCTGGTGGGTCTCCACCCACTTCACGTCGCCGGTCTTGGTGGGCACCCGGAACTCGCCCTCGAAAACCGCCTGGCCCGTGTCCACGGCGTAGGTGAGCAGGTTCAGGTAGCGGGCGTTGTCCGCAGGCAGAAGCGAATCCAGAAAAGGGCACCCCAGGCGCTCCTCGACGCTGTAGCCGGTCAGCTCCACCCAGGCAGGATTGAGGAAGGCCCACTGGCCCTGGCGGTCGATCTGGAAGACAACCTCCTTGAGATCACCCAGAAGTGCCTTGAAACGATCAGCTTCCGCCCGGGCGGAGGCCAGCTCCACCCGCAGTGAGGCGAGGTCATTGGGGACTGGGGACAGGGAGGGTTCCATCGGCATGCACTTTCCTCTTCGGTGGGAAGGGGTCTCTGTCCAAGAATTGGGGGGTCGGTTTTGAGAGGCCCCCCGGAAAAAAATTTCTTGTTTTTTTCGCTTTTTGAATCATCCTGAACACATCCATCTGGAGGACCCCGTGGCCGCGAACGAGCAAGATGACAGACTGAAAGCCCTCGCCCGGACCGTGGCCGACATCGAGCGGGCCTTCGGCAAGGGCTCCATCATGAAACTGGGCGACCGCATGAGCCCCGCCGAGGGCATTGAGGTCATCAGCACCGGTTCTATTTCTCTGGACTCCGCCCTGGGCGTGGGCGGCGTCCCCAAGGGCCGCGTGGTGGAGGTCTATGGCCCTGAAGCCAGCGGCAAGACCACCCTGGCCCTGCACATGGTGGCCCAGGCCCAGAAAAAGGGCGGCCTGGCCGCCTACATCGACGCCGAGCACGCCCTGGATCCCGAGTACGCCAAGAAGCTGGGCGTGGATGTGGAGAACCTCTTCATCAGCCAGCCGGACAGCGGCGAACAGGCCTTGGAGATCTGCGACCAGCTGGTGCGCAGCGGCGCCCTGGACATCATCGTGGTGGACTCCGTGGCCGCCCTGGTGCCCAAGGCCGAGATCGACGGCGAGATGGGCGACAGCCATGTGGGCCTCCAGGCCCGTCTCATGAGCCAGGCCCTCCGCAAGATGACCGGTACCATCAGCAAGACCCATACCTGCGTGGTCTTCATCAACCAGATCCGCATGAAGATCGGCGTCATGTTCGGCAGCCCCGAGACCACCACCGGCGGCAACGCGCTCAAGTTCTACGCCTCCGTGCGGCTCGACGTACGCAGCATCCAGAGCATCAAGGGCAACACCAACGACCCTCTGGTGGCCGCCAAGGACGAGGATTCCTCCGTCATCGGCAAGAAGACCAAGGTCAAGGTCGTGAAGAACAAGGTCGCCCCGCCCCTCAAGGTCGCCACCTTCGACATTATGTATGGCGAGGGCATCAGCCGCACCAGCGAGCTGGTGGAGCTGGGCACCCAGCTGGAGATCATCCAGAAGAGCGGTTCCTGGTACAGCTACAAGGACAGCCGCCTGGGCCAGGGCGCCGAGAACGTGAAGAAGCTCTTCAACGACAATCCCGAGCTGGCTGACGAGGTCGAAGGCCTCATCCGCGAGCGCCTGGGCCTGCGGGTCCCCGCGGCCGTCTAACCTAATTCAGTTTCGCAAGCTGCGCGCCCTTGGAAGGGGTCGGCAGACGGCGGCGGTCCCCCAAGGGCCGCCGCCGTTTTTTGGTTCATCGCGCTTTTCCGCGCAAGACCAGGGTCAAAACAAGGCCAGAACACCGATGAACACCGAAAAAAGCTAGTGAAAACCGATTACATCGGGCGGCTGCTTTTACGCCACTGGCCACCAGAGGGTCTTCCAGCCTTCAGAGGGTCTCTGCCCATCCCTTATGCCGCGATGAACCTTTTTTTTAGCCGGGGATGCACGGGGATATGGCAGGGCCGCTTTTCATCTCATGTATCCCCGTTGATCCCCGGCTTTCTTCGCTTTTTTCTTTGGATTCATCGCGCTTTCCCAAGGAAGGAAGCGGAATGCAGGCGCATTGCTTCCACGCCTTCCGCCTTCTTTCGTGTCCAGTTCCCGAACTACTCCGAGTCCTGCACGCCCAGCCCAGCGCCCTGCAGGTGCTTGGGCAGGCCGCCCTGGTTGAACTGAGGGCCACCGGAAGGTGAGCCGCTGGGTGCGCCGGGGCGCTGACCGCCGGGCTTCCCGGCGCCCTGGGCAGCCAGGTTCTTCATCTGCTCGGCGGTGGCGAACTGCTCCAGGCGCCCGATCTGCTCCAGGCTGGGGAAGGTGTCGTAGCGGACCCGCCGGGGTCCCCAGATGTCCACGGCCTGGCCTCGCATCTCGTGGATGCGCGGCAGCGTCTGGCGGGCGTAGATGCCCAGGGGCTCGCCGCTAGCCCGGGTGAAGCCGATGAGGTCCGTCTCCGGCAACAGCACAGGCGCGCCTTCGTTCCACACGGCCAGGGTCATGGGCTTGCCCTGGCTGGTCTTCAGCATGGCCACGGTGGCCGGACGGCCCAGGGCAGGATCCAGGGCCGACTCCTGCTGGCGCAGGGCCTCCATGAGGTCCATGTGCTTCAGCTCCCGCTGGGTGGCGGACATGGGATGGGGATCCTGGAGCCGGGCGGTCATGAGCTGGTCGTCGATGCGCTCCAGCACGGCCAGCTGCAAGGGCTTGGCGCCGGCCTGGATGCTGCGGCCCACCTCGTCCATCAGCTTGGGCAGGAGGATCTGGGGCGTGGCCAGCAGCGTGTCCGCGGTGGGGATGGCAAGGAAGGGGTGCTGGTCCTTGAAGAGGCCGTGCCAGATCTCGGGCAGGAGCAGGCGCGCCGCATCCAGGCCGTCCCGCCAGGGAGAGCGGTAGATGCCGGAGGGCAGGCGCTCGAAGCTGCCTTCGCTGCGGCGGCTCAGGTGGTCCAGGGCCAGGCCCATGACCTCGTCTGCAGACTGGTCCCAGAGGGCGAGCCAGGCGCTGGGCATGGGCTGGGAGCTGACGCAGATGCGCTGGCTGAGGCCCTCGATGAAGCTGCGGTTCCAGAAGCCGTCCCGCTCCGCCTGCCAGGTCGGCACCAGCTCAGGCAGCAGATGGTCCTGGGCATCGATCCAGGGCTCCGGCAGGGGCAGGCCCGCAGCCTGCAGCTCTGCCACGGCGGCCACCCAGGCCTCCCGCTCCTCAGCCTTGCGGTGCAGCTCAAAACCGGGCACCAGGGCTGCCAGTCCCGGCAGATCGGTTCCTAAACCGCGAGCCTCCAACAGAACGTTCAGTTCCGGCAGGGGCACCGCCTCGGCGCGTGTGAGAAATCGATCAAAAAAGCCCATATCTGCAAGTCCATCCAAACAATCCATTGTGACGCAGGAATGGGATTTATGCTGGAGAGATATGGAACTGCGCGACACCCTCGGCCGCCCCCTCAAGGCCCTCCGCATGTCGGTCACTGACCGCTGCAACTTTCGTTGCGGCTACTGCATGCCTAGGGAGGTCTTCGGCCCGGACTACGCGTTCCTGCCCCGCGAGGCCCTGCTCAGCTTCGAGGAGCTTGCGCGCCTGGCTGCGATCTTCATGGGCCTGGGCGTGACCAAGGTCCGGCTCACGGGGGGCGAACCCCTCCTGCGCCGCGACCTACCCACCTTGGTCCAGATGCTGGCGGCCCTGCCCGGCCTCCAGGACCTGGCCCTCACCAGCAATGGCGTCCTGCTGCCGGAGCTGGCCCCCTCGCTGCGCGTGGCAGGACTGCGCCGCCTCACCGTGAGCCTGGATACCTTGCGGCCAGAGCGGTTCCAAAAGCTTAGCGACACGGACCTGCCCCTCTCCCGGGTCCTTGAGGGCCTGGAAGCCGCGCGGGCCGCGGGCTACGGGCCCATCAAGCTGAACTGCGTGCTGCAGCGGGGCGTGAACGAGGACGAGATCCTGGATCTGGCCGCCTTCGCCCGGGAGCAGGGCCACATCCTCCGCTTCATCGAGTTCATGGACGTGGGCACCACCAATGGCTGGCGCCTGGATGCTGTGGTCCCAGCCGAGGAGATCCACCGCCGACTCCATGCCCAGTGGCCTCTGGAGCCCCTGCCACCCAAGGAAGGCGATGTGGCCCGGGAGTGGCGCTACCGTGACGGCCGCGGCGAATTGGGCCTCATCGCCTCGGTGACAGCACCCTTCTGCCGGGGCTGCGACCGGGCCCGGCTCTCCGCCGACGGCCACCTGTACACCTGCCTCTTTGCGGGTCAGGGCCTGGACCTCAAGGGCTTCCTCCGCAGCGGCCACAGCGATGCCGACGTGGCCGCCCTGCTGGCCTCCCACTGGCGGCGCCGCGAGGACCGCTACTCGGAACTGCGCCGCGCCGACACGCCGGGCCTGCCCAAGATCGAGATGTCCCACATCGGCGGATAGCCCAAGGAAGCCCATGACCAGCCTGAACGCCCTGCTCAGCCTTGCCCTCACCGTCGGCCTTGCGGCCGCACCCCCTGCCGCACCTCCCACGGCGGTGGTCCACGGCGGCGCCGGCAGCCCCCGCGCCCGCATGGACGGCACCGACAAGGCCGCGGTCAAGGCCATGGCGGTGCTGCGCTCGGGCGCCAGCGCCCTGGATGGCGCCCTGGCGGCGGTGGTGGTGCTGGAGGACGATCCCCGCTTCAACGCCGGCACCGGTGCCAACATCCGCCTAGACGGCAAGACCATCCAGATGGACGCCGCCTGCATGGATGGCGAGAGCGGTAGCTTCGGCGCCGTGGCCGCCATCGAGCGGGTGAAGAACCCCGTGCTGGTGGCCCAGAAGGTCATGACCACGCCCCACCTCCTCATCGTGGGCGAGGGGGCCACCCGCTTCGCCCGGGCCATGGGCTTCCCGGACTACGACCCCACCTGCCCCGAGAACAAGGCGCGCTTCCAGCGGGTCCAGACGATCCTCAAGGGCACCGATCCCCGCCAGCTCCAGGCCTGGAAGAACTACGACTGGAAGCAGGGCTGGAACTTCCCCACGCCCCTGAAAGAAGCCCTGGGCAGCCCGGACACCGTGGGCTGCGTGAGCCGTGATGCCCAAGGCCACTTCGCCGCCGCCATCAGCACCGGGGGCACCACCATCACCTTCTACGGTCGGGTGGGCGACGTGCCCATGTTCGGCGCGGGCATCTACGCGGGCCCCAAGGGCGCCGTGGCCTGCACGGGCAATGGCGAAGACATCATCCGCCACCTGGTGGCCAAGGGCACCTACGACCTGCTGGTCAAGGGGCTCAGCGCCCAGGAGGCCGTGGATCAGACCCTGGCCGCCTTCCCGGCCAACATCGACCTGGGCCTGGTGGCCATCGGCCCGACCAGCGCCGGGGGCGGCTGCAACTACTCCGCGGAGCAGAAGAAGTTCGTCACCGACTACCGCCACCAGATGGCCTGGAGCCTGGGTCAGTAGGCCTCAGCTCAGGGCTTCGGCGCGGGCCCCGGTGCGGACTTGGGTGGCTTCCGCCCCAACCCCTTGGCCATGGAGGCCCGGGTGTCGTCGCTGACGCTGCCCACCACGCCCGTGGCGGAGGCGGGCGGGCCGTCCCCCTCTTCGTCCTTGCCGTCCTTGGCTTCCGGCCCCTTGGCGGGCTTCGGGAGCTGGATGGGCCTGGCCTCCTGGACCCAGCGGAACTGCGTGGCCATGGCCCAGGCCAGCCCCCCCAGGAGGGCGGCCCAGGCCACGGCCACGAAGAACTTGTCGCGTCGGCGCATGGCGCCTTTCCGGGGAATCGCCTAGAACTGGAACCCGCCATAGAACGAGAAGGAACTGGTGGGGGCCATGGCGTTCAGCGTATTGCTGTCCAACTGGGACATGGGCACGATGGCATGCTGCTTTGTCTTGATGAGGGCCCCGGCGACATCGGCACCCACCAGGAAGCGCGTGCCGCCAACGGGGATCTTGACCTCAAGGCTGAGGCGCGCCCAGGGGCGAAAGTAGACTGAGTGGGCATCAATGAAGCCCGACCCGCCATTGGTCGTGGAGTATTGGCCCTTGGGGTTGATGGTCTCGCCCCGGCCCTCCAGGTGCAGGCCCAGGTCCGCCGCCGACCCAAGGGGCAGCATGTAGGCCGCGCCCAGCAGCCAGTAGCTGTAGTTGACCTTCACCTGGGTGGCATTGAGGATGTTGGGCGTGGCCGGGGGCGTGGCGATGTCACGGTTGGTGACCATGTGGGCAGAGCTCGAGAATCGGCCGCCCAGCTCCCAGTTCCAGCGGGACTCATCGCCTAGCTGGCCCATGATGCGGATGCCGGGCCCCGTCTGGCGGTTGGCCTGGTCACTCGCACCAGGCCCCATCTGGACGCTGGAGGTCTGGGTATTCTCGCCGAACAGAATGACCCGCGCGCTCAGTTCATCGGGCCGCCCCTGGGCAGACAGCGCGCCAGTGGCGAGGATCGCAGCCAGAATGCTGATGGATTTCACGGGTCCTCCTAGGACGGAATCAAGCTCGGGGTGCCCCGGAAGGGCACCCCGAGAACAGGGTAGAGCAAGGGTTGGTCATGGATGATCAGGGTGCCACATAGGTGGAGGGACCGTTGACCACCACGATATCCCAGTCGTAGTTGAAGGGAATCTTGTGGGCGTAGGAAAGGTCCAGGGTGGTGCTGTTGGTGGAGAGGACCTTGATGGTTGCGGTCGCCGTCTTGATGGCGTCCATCCAGTCCGGGCGGTTCAGGGGCCGCGCATTGGCAACAGCATGGTTCTTCAGGATCGATTTCACGCCAAAGACCATCAAGGTGACGCCCGCCGTGGGACGCAGCTCGACCGGGATATCAAACCAGCAGTAGCCGGGGCCAACCTGATCGAAGGGGGCCACCGTGAGGTTGGGCCCAGTCGTCGCGGTATTTCCAGAAGGCAGGTAGGTCCGCGCATCCGTGAGGATCAGATTCGAGGTGCTCTGGGCGGCAGGGTAGTTGGCCGGCAGCATGAAGTGGGTTTTCGTGGTGCCGTTGGAGAGTTCCACCACCCAGAAATCGGGGGGCACAGGATTGCCGCTGGCATCCTTGGTGGGGTTGTACCAGGTAACCCGGTAGCCACCGAGGTTGTTGCCATTGAGGGCGCCCGTGGCGGTACGGCCACGCTTGTCGACGATGGTGTCCTGGGGGGTCATCATGCCGAAGGCGACGGTGGCATCACCCGTGGGCGAGGCGAGCGGGAAGGCCGTTGGAATCTGCTTCGTCGAATCATCGGACAGCCAAGTGCGGCTGATGGCGATCCCCTGGTTGGCATCCCCGGTGTAGCTGGGAGTGTAGGCCGTCCAGAAGAAGCGACCCACACCACTGGCAGGCGCCACGCCACCGCCAACGGCCACCGGAGCCTGGCCGTCGAAGACCCCGCCCCCTCTTGCCGTCAGATTGAAAGCGCTGTTGTCAGGTGTGATCCCCGACATGTTGGGCCAGGCCCCAGGGTTGCTGTACCGGAACCAGCTGAATGTATCGAGGGTCGTGGCGTAGCCAAAGGAAGGCCGCGCGCTGTTGAGCACCAGGGGGCGGGCCCAGACTGTGGACCAGAGGTATTCGGAATAGGAGAACACGCTCCTGATACCCGAGTAGGTGCGAGTCCCGAAGACACCCACCACCGGAGTCCGGTTGGGGTCATTGGAGTCGTAGGGCATGGGCACGCTGCCAATGCCACCCGCGAGCTGAGTGCTGCCGGGGTTCCCGTTAATCAGGTTCTGCAGGAAGGTAGACTGCCCGGCACCCAACTTGGTTGGATTCAGCCCCGCGTGGGTATCTGAGTAGGTGTCGGTGAATTCGGCAAAGGGTGTAGAGGGATTGACATAGGGAGTCTGCCAGACGGGGGACATGTGGTAGGGATCCGTCACGCCGCCGGGCACCCGGGTTGCCTGCAGGCTGAACGCAGCGAAGGTGTCACTCTTGGGTGGGGTGACCGTGTAGGTGGGGTAATCCAGGACGAAGCCCAGGTCCGTGTGGGAGCCGGCGGCTGAAGTTGCATCGGCGGGCGACTCCGCCAAAGTAATGGTGCCCTGGGAGAGGATCAGGATGGGCCATTCCGCAAACTCCTGGTAAGCAGGAATTCCGAAGAGAGGGCCACTCGCATTTGAGCTTTGGATCCACTGGAAGGGCATAGAGGGATCGCCGGCCGGAGGAACCGCATTGGGGATTGGGACAGACAGCCGATCCAGCCAACGCTCGTTCAGAGGGGTGGTACCAATGACAAGATCCGTATAGCCATCCAAGCGGCGCTGTGGAGCACTCGACGTCTCTGTGGCGAAGCCCTGGGCCGTCACGATCTGGAGGGTCGGATCATAGGGCGCAGCATTGTTTTTGAAATAGAACCGGGAATCCGCCGTGGGCGTGGCGACCAGGGAGGCATCGGCGTAGGCTCCGGTCGGCGCATTGGGAATGCGCATCAGATACGATGTGGTGTCGTTGCCGAAACCAGGAACCTTGATGTAGAAGGGCAGATCCGAACGGACAGGAATGTCCACCACGGCTTGCGCTCCCACAAGCTGAGCCTGATTCTGGACTGAGTAGCTGTTGGATTGGCCATCCTGGAAGATCTGCACCGTCGCCCCAAGGCCATTGGGAGCGGTCGTCACGGTAGAGAGGGTCGAACCGGCATTGTTGTCGCTTTTGAGACGGTATTGGAAGGAGAGGTTGAAGAGTTGGGTGTTCACCCCATCCACCAAAACAGTCTTCTGCTTGGTCGCGGTGCGTCCGAAGGCGTCCGTGACGGTGTAGGTCACCGTGGTCGAGGTGATGACTCCGGCGGGCCCAGAGAAGATCACGTCGCCGGGCGCGTCCAAATTGGCAGAACTGGGGGTGCCACCAGGGAAGGACCAGGCGGAGGTCACCGTGTCCTGGCTACCGGGCAGAGTGGAGGTTCCCGCGAAGCTGAGCTTGCCATTGAGGGGCACCACCACCGTGTCGGCGGGCAGGGTAGTGGGCGTGTAGCCTGTGGGGGCCGTGCCGCTGTCCTGGGGGGAGGTGATGGTGGCCGTGGGAAGGGCGTTGAATACCACAGTGAAAGTGCGGCTCTGGGCCACGGCCTGGAAATTGGCCGAACGGTTGTCCGTGGCGTTCACAGTGATCAGGGCCGTTCCGGTGAAGGTGTCGGCGTAGGTGTGATTGAGCGAGACAGCGACGCCCGCCGTGAAATCACCGGTGGGTGTACCAGTTGTGCTGGTGCTTCCATCCCCCCAGGCCACGGTGTAGGTGACGGGGTCGTTATCAAGGTCATTCAAGGTGAAGCCGAGGGTGATGGGCTTCGACGTGTAGGCCGAGGCCGTCGGTGAGACGGGGTTTGTGATGGTGATGGTGGGCGCATGGTTCGCTCCCAACGTCTTGAGGGTCATGATCGGCCCGCTCGTGGGCAGGCCCACGATGCCCAGACTGTCCGTGGCAAAGGCCGTGGGGGTCGAGGTGCGGTTCCCAGCGGTCGCGGCGCCGGTATACCTGACGGTGAAGCTGTAGTTGCCGCCACCGAGACTGGAGGAGGCCGTCACCGTGGCGTTGACGTCGTTGGGACTGAAGGTGATGTTCCCCACAGGGATCGGGTCCGTGGCACCCGCCCCGGCCCTGGGATTGGTGGCGGAAAGGGTGAATACTTGGGTGACGGTGGCGGGGCTCAGGTCCACGTTGAGCGAGGTGGCGGACGGGGTCAGGAAAGTGACCGCCGGCAGAGGCGTGGCCACCACAGGGAACACCACGGCGGGGCTCCAGTCGCCGGTACTGCCATGGTTGTCCGTGGCGCGCACTTTCACCGAGGCGTTGCCTGTGAAGGCCGAGGCATAGCTGTGGGTGGTGGTGGCAGCGACCGTGGTCTGGATGGCCGTGGCATCGCCGAAGTCCCACTGGTACTGGCTGATGGTGTCGCCAGCATTGGGATCGGTGGCCGTGGCTGTGAAGGTGTATGCCTTGTTCTGGAACAGGCTGGCCGTGGGGGTAGTCAGGCTCGAGACCGGGGGCAGGTTCGGCAGGATGGTCAGCGCCACGTTGGCAGTGGTTACGCCACCCTTGCCGTCGTCGGCGATGGCCTTCACGGTTGTCGATCCGGCCGCCGCGAAGCTGTGGGTCACGGGATTCTGGCCAGTCACCAGGGCCGAGCCATCCCCGAAATTCCAGGTGAGGGTGGGCACGTCCCCATTGGCATCCGTCACGGTGGCAGTGAAGGTAACGGGCACATTGGCGTATTGGCTGTTGCCTGCGGGCGCATTGGCCACGGTCACCACGGGGGCGGCATTAGCCTGAACATTCATGTTCAGTGTGATGCTCTTGATGCCATTGGTGCGGCCATCGCTCACGGTCAGCTTGGCCGTGTAGACGCCCGCTGCCGCATAGGTGTGCGTAGCGGTGATGGCACCGCCGGTTGCCACAGGCGTGGTGCTGATGTCCCCGACAGCGCCGGTGTCACCGAAGGTCACGGTGTAGGTCATGGGATCGTTGTCGGCATCCGTGGCCGTGCCCGAGAAGGTGAACGGTACCCCCTGCCAGCTGGCATTGGTGCCTGCCGAGGGAGTCGAGGCCGAGGTGAAGGTCACGACGGGTGGGTTGTTGGAGGCCTGGGTGTTGATGGTCACCGGGCCGCCCGACTTGAGGAGCCCCGTGATGCCCTGCAGGTCCGTGGCGATCAGGCTGGGGGTCACGTTCCGAGTGCCCACGGCAGCCGTGGGTTTGTACTGGACCTGGTAGGTGTAGGTGCCATCGCCATTGGCGACGGAACTGAGGATCGTGGCCGTGGCCGCAGCCTCGCCGGTGCTGAAGGTCAGGGCGGAGAGCGGCAGGAAGCCCGTCCCATTGGGGTTCGTCGCCGAGACGATGTAGGCGATGGTCACGCCCGTGGCAGCCAGTTCGGTGTTGTAGGTGGCGGCTCCGGCGGGGTTCAGGAAGTTGCTCACGGGAAGCGAGGTCGCGGTGACCGGGAAGACCACAGCAGGGGAGAAGTCGCCGGTGCTGCCGTGATTGTCCACAGCGCGCACGGCGACCTTGGCATTACCAGTGAACGTCGATGCATAGGTGTGGCTGGCGGTGCCCGTCGCGGAATTCTGGATGGCCGTGCCGTCGCCGAAATCCCACTGGTACTGGGCAATCGTGTCGGCAGCATCTGGATCGACCGCGGTGGCGGTGAAGGTGTAGGCCTTGTTCTGGAACAGGGTCGCTGTCGGCGTGGTGACCTGGCTGACCGGCGGCCGGTTCAGGAGGACATTGAAGGTATTGGTCCAGTTGGTCACGCCGCCCTTGGCATCATCAGCGGTCACCTTGACGGTGGTAGAGCCCGCCGCAGCGAAGCTGTGGGTCATGGGGCTGGGGCCCGTGACGACAGTTGAGCCGTCACCGAAGTCCCAGCTGAGGGTCGGCACATCGCCGTCCGGATCCGTCACGGTGGCCGTGAAGGTGATGGGCACATTGGCATAGGTAGGGCTTGCGGGAGCCTGGGCTACGCTAAGCGTGGGGGCCCCATTGGTGAGGATGTTCAGGTTCAGGGTGATGGACTTGATGCCCACGGCCCCCCGGCCATCGTTGGCCGTGAAGGTCACGGGATAGACTCCGGCCTTGGCGTAGGCATGGGTCTGGTTAAGAGCTGCGGCATCCTGGGTGGCTGTCACATCCCCAAGCCCCCCCGTGTCCCCGAAGGTCCAGGTATAGGTCAGGGTGTCTCCGTCGGGGTCCGTGGCCACCGCTTTGAAATCAATGGGCACGTTTTGGTAGGTGGAGTTGGCGCCGGCGAGGATCTTGGGCGTGGCCGTCAGGATGATCACGGGCGGATTGTCGATGGCGGAGACACTGCGGATGGTGATGCCCACTCCCGTGACCAGGTCACTGCTGATGCCGTTGGAGTCGCTGACCTTGACCGTGGGGGTGACCGTGCGGGTCCCGGTGAGGGCAGCGGCCGAGTAGGTGGCAACGATGTTCCAGATGCCGCCGCCCATGTTCGTGGGCGTGAGAACCGTGGCCGTGGGGTCGCCTGGATCCAGAAGGATCCCGCTGGCACTGATGGTCCCAGTGCCCGTGTTCACCACACTCACGCTGAAGGTGATAGAGACGCTGCCGCCGATGGAGGGATTGAGGGTCGTGGCGGTGGTGGGCGAGGTGAAGGCCACCGTCAGGGGCGAGGGGGAGGCCGTCACGGTGAAGGTCTTGGAGATGGCCGGGGAGGACAGGCCCGCAGCGTTCTTGGCCAGGACATTCAGGGTGGGGGTGCCGGCGGCCACATAGGCATAGGCATAGGTGGTCGTGGCCTTGCCCCCGGCCAGGACCACGGGGGTCGTCGTGACCGTGCCATCGCCCATGTCCCACTGGAACTGGGTGATGGAGCCGCCGATATTGGGGTCCGTGGCACTGGCGTTGAAGGTGTAGACCTTGTACTGAACGAGGGACGCATCATTGGGCGTCCAGCTGTCGAAGCTGGCCACCGGCGGGATGCTGGTCTGGGGCAGGGAGTTGTTGCCCCCGGTGGAAGAGCCTCCTCCGCCGCAGCCCAGGGGCCCCAGGAGCGCTGCCGCGAATACCAGACCAAGGAGCCCAAGCTTCCCTTGATTCATAAACTACCCCCGGAGATCGGAATATGGTGCCGAGCCTAATGTTACCTACGCACGATAGCGGAATATGCCTAATATTTGACCGTATTGATTATTGTTAGCAAACTCCGAGCCGGGGTCAGCTCAACCCCATCCCCCCTTTTTCGGCACCGGGGGCCACAAGTTGAGGGAAGGTCTACGCTCCCTACCCCTCCCGGATCATCTTGGCCAGGAGGAAGGCCATCTCCAGGCTCTGGCTGCGGTTGAGGCGGGGGTCGCAGCCGCTCTTGTAGGCCCGCAGGAGGTCCGCCTCCACCAGGCCCTCGACGCCGCCGGTGCACTCGGTGACGGGCTCGCCCGTCAGCTCGAAGTGGACGGCCCCCAGGCGGGAGCCCAGGGTCCGGTGCAGTTCCGCAACCTCCTGCAGCTCCTGGAGGATGTCCCCGAAGAAGCGGGTCTTGAGGCCCCCGGGCGTGGTGCGGCCGTTGCCGTGCATGGGGTCGCTGCTCCAGAGCACGGGATGGCCCTCGGCCCGGGCGGCCTCCACCAGGCCTGGCAGCACCGCCGCCGCTTTGCCGGCACCGAAGCGTGTGATGAGGGTCAGCCGCCCCGGCACCCGCTGGGGGTCCAGCTTGGCCAGCACCTGTTTCAGCTCGTCGGGGCTCATGGTGGCCCCCACCTTGAGGCCGATGGGGTTGGCGAGACCCCGGATATATTCCAGGTGGGCGCCGTCCAGCTGGCGGGTCCGCTCGCCGATCCACAGGAAGTGGGCGCCCAGGTTGTAGTGGGCCCCCTTGTCCGGCACCCAGCGGGTCAGGGCCGTCTCGAAGGGCAGGTGCAGGGCCTCGTGGCTAGTGAACAGCTCACCGGTGCGGAGGTTCTCGGGCAGGCCACCCAGGCGCTGGACGAAGTCGAGGGAGGCCCGCACCTGATCCAGGGTCTCCAGGTAGTGGCCGGCGTCCTCCCGGCTCCAGGGCAGGTCCCAGTGCTCCGGGTGGTGCAGGTCGGCGAAGCCACCATCCACCAGGGCCCGCAGGTGGTTGAGGGTCACGGCCGAGCGATGATAGGCCTCCATGAGCCGCTTCGGATCCGCCTCCCGCTGCCCGGGGTCCAGGCCATTGATCAGGTCGCCGCGGTAGACCGGCACTTCGCGGCCATCGACCACTTCGGTCATGCCGCTGCGGGGCTTGGCATACTGGCCTGCGATGCGCCCCAGGTGGATGACGCCGGTGCGCCCGCCGTGGGTGATGAGCACGGACATCTGGAGCAGCACCCGCAGCTTGTCCTGGATGAGCCCGCCCCGGCAGTCGCCGAAGGCCTCGGCGCAGTCCCCGCCCTGGAGCAGGAAGCGCTTGCCCGCGACGGCCTCTGCCAGCAGGGCGTTCAGGTGATCAATCTCCTCGGCCACTACCAGGGGGGGCAGCTCCCCCAGCTCGGTCAGCACCGTCTGCAACGCCTGCGGGTCAAGGTAGGTGGGCTGCTGGGCTGCACTGTGGGACTTCCAGCTGTCAGGGGTCCAGGTCGGGATCGCGACGGTCATTTTGCACCTTCGGCAAGGGTTTGCATGGTGGCCTGGGGATAGCTCCCCAGCACCTTGAGGGAGGCACAGGCGCCCCGCAGGTCGGTCAGGGCCTCGGCCATGAGCGGATCAGCCTCGTGGCCCTCCACATCCAGGAAGAAGGCGTACTCCCAGAGCTTGCGGCGGGTGGGTCGGCTCTGGATGCGGCTCAGGTTCAGGCCCCGCTGCGCTAGGGGCTCCAGCAGACGCAGCAGGGCGCCGGGCCCGTCCTGGGCCATGGCCAGCAGGGTGGTGCGGTCTCGGCCCGTGGGCTCCGAGGCCTTGGGTCCCAGCACGATGAAGCGGGTGGCATTGGCGGCCAGGTCCTGGATCTTGGTCTCGGCCACCTTGAGGCCGAAGAGCTCCGCGGCCATCTCCGAGGCCACGGCGGCGCCTTCGGCGTCCTCCCGGGCCAGGCGAGCGGCTTCAGACGTCGAGGGGGCCTCCACCCGGTCCGCGTAGGGCAGGTTCGTCTCCAGCCAGCGGCGGCACTGGCCCAGGGCCTGGGGGTGGGAATAGACCCGGCGCACGGAGCCCAGGTCCAAGTCCGGGCGCAGCAGCAGAGCCTGGTCGACGGGCAGGAGGATCTCGGCGCAAATGCGGACGGGGCTATCCAGGAAGGCGTCCAAGGTGGACTCCACGGCCCCCTCGGTGGCGTTCTCCACGGGCACCACGCCGTAGTCCGCCCGCTGGCGCTCCACAGCCTGGAACACAGCCGCGATGGTGCCTTGGGGTAGGGCTTGGCTGGAGCCGCCAAACTGCTGCCGGGCCGCCAGGTGCGTGAAGGTGCCCTCGGGCCCCAGGAAGGCCACCCGCAGCGGCTTCTCCAGGCTGAGACAGGCGCTCATGACCTCCTGGAAGACCGACCGCACCGCCGCCGAGGGGAAGGGGCCAGGGTTGGCGGCCTCCAGGCGGGCCAGCACCTCCCGCTCGCGGCGGGGCACATGGAAGGGCGCCTCCGGCGCCGAGACGGCCTTGAGGCGGCCCACCTCTGCGGCCAGACCGGCCCGGTGGTTCAGCAGGGCCAGCACCTGATCATCCACGGCATCGATGGCCTGCCGAAGGCTGGAGAGGTCGGAGGGGGTCATGGGGTCTCCAAACGAAAACCCCCGAGCCGTGAGGTCTCGGGGGCGATGGCGGAAGCGGTGGAATCTAGACGCCGCTTACCCTCGCACCCGAGGTGCGAAAGCTAAAGAAAAAGAAGCGGGCCGAGGTGCTCATGGTTCTGAAACTCTGCCCTATTTGAATGACAGGCGCAAGGATCACTTGCCCAGGTGGACCAGGACCTCGGCCAGGCAGGCCGCCCAGACCTCATCCGGGGTCTCCTCCAGGAAGAACTCCACGGCGTGACCGCAGGGCCGGGCCTCGGGGTGCAGGGACCAGGCCTCGAAGAGGGCGTCGAGGGGGGCCGCATCAAGCGGATTGTGGCGGAATTTGTGGGCCTTGCGGTCCCGATCCGGCTCGGGCCCCCGCAGGCAGACCCCTTCCCGGCGCGTGGCCACGAAGGTGAAGGCCTGGACCCACTTGCCGCCCATGAGCTGGTTGAAGTGCAGGAAAGCGCCGTGATGGCTGCGGGAATAGTCGAAGAGTCGCTGCTTTCCGGTCCACTTGGCGGCCCACTGGCCCAGGATGACCTCGAGGCGCGCCCGCTCCGAGACGTGCTTCAGGCAGCCCTTGGCATAGGGCAGGAATTCCTCGAGCAGTTCCAACGTGTGGCCTCCGGGTGGAACTCCATACTAGCCCACCGCAGCCCGCCCGCTGGTGATCCCCAACCCTCATAGGGGGAAACATCGCTACCATGGGGTCATTCCCCGCGAATCCCCATGGCATTGCTCCCCCATTTCAAGCCCATCGACCAGGGCCGCCTGCGCGGCCCCTGGCTCCTCACCCTGGTGGTCCTGGTGGCCTGCCTGGGTCTCAGTGTGCTTACTTGGCTGGCCGCCCTCCGACAGCAGGGCCAGCGAGACCAGGC